>JAAUYA010014032.1_pt1 | contig 23604 bp, 16 predicted proteins | sample 7278161 | NCBI WGS metagenome assembly JAAUYA01 (sample SAMN14350120, study PRJNA611818) | marine sediment metagenome | isolation source: surface marine sediment (3m) | place: French Polynesia: Moorea | collected 2018-08
CTTTAGGACCGGGAGCGACTAATTTGATGACTGGGGTTGCGGATGCTAATCTCGATGGTGCTCCCTTGGTGGCCATTACTGGTCAAGTGGGAACAGACCGAATGCACATTGAATCTCATCAATATCTCGATTTAGTAGCGATGTTTGCCCCTGTGACCAAATGGAATAAACAAATTGTGCGTCCTGGTATTACCCCAGAGGTAGTACGCAAAGCTTTCAAACTGGCTCAAAAAGAAAAACCAGGTGCTGTGCATATTGATTTACCAGAAAATATTGCGGCTATGCCAGTGGAAGGTCAACCTCTGAAGAAAGATGGTCGAGAAAAAATCTACGCTTCTTATCGTAGCGTCAATACAGCAGCTATGGCCATCGCTAAGGCCAAAAACCCTCTAATCCTAGCTGGTAATGGGGCAATCCGTGCTGGAGCAGCAGAAGCATTAACTGAATTCGCCACTCGCCTTAATATTCCAGTGGCTAATACTTTTATGGGTAAGGGGACCATTCCCTACATTCATCCTCTCTCTTTGTGGACTGTTGGTTTGCAACAAAGAGATTTTATTACTTGTGCTTTTGAAAAGAGCGATCTAGTCATTGCTATTGGTTATGATTTGATTGAATATTCGCCGAAACGCTGGAATCCCGATGGTAATACTCCTGTAATTCATATTGGCATGAGTTCAGCAGAAATTGATAGTAGTTATATTCCGATGGTAGAAGTAGTGGGAGATATTTCTGATTCTTTAGACGAAGTTCTTAAACGCTGCGATCGCCAGGGAAAAGCTGCTCCCTTTGCTTGTTCTTTACGCAGTGAAATTCGGGAAGACTACGAACAGTATGCTTATGACCAAGGTTTTCCGATTAAACCCCAAAAAATTATCTATGATTTACGTCAGGTAATGGGTTCAGAAGATATTGTTATTTCTGATGTGGGTGCTCATAAGATGTGGATGGCGCGTCATTATCATTGTGAATGCCCCAATACTTGTCTTATTTCCAATGGTTTTGCTGCCATGGGCATTGCCATACCAGGGGCGATCGCCGCTAAATTAGTTCACCCTGATAAAAGAGTAGTTGCGGTTACTGGAGATGGCGGTTTTATGATGAATTGTCAGGAATTAGAAACAGCTTTACGGGTTGGTAGTCCTTTTGTTACTCTCATTTTCAATGATAATGGTTACGGTTTAATTGGTTGGAAACAAATGAATCAATTTGGGGAAACTAGTTTCGTAGACTTTGGTAATCCTGACTTTGTTAAATTTGCCGAAAGTCTAGGGATTAAAGGGTATCGAGTTGAGTCTGCTGACGATCTGATGCCTACTCTAAAAACAGCCCTAGAACAAGATGTTCCTACTATTATTGATTGTCCTGTAGATTATAGTGAAAACATCCGTTTTTCACAAAAAGCAGGAGATTTAACCTGTCCGATTTGGGAATAGTATAGCAAAAGTTAACCGCTTCGCTCCAAGTCACCCACCCCTAACCCCTCCCAGGAGGGGAAGTCAATGTAGAGACAAGGCATGCCTTGTCTGTATCAAGTTAGAAGACTTGATCTTGTTTTACTAACATGAGCAGTCGATGGCTTGTCAAAATCTTGACAGGCCATCGCTTTTTCGTTAAGAGCAAGTTAACAAATATCCTACTAATATCTCTCTTCTGTTTGAGATTGATATCTACTCAACTTTATCCTCTACAATACTTTATTATTAATAGTTATCAGAGGAAAAATCAATGAAACAACTTTTTACTGAATATCCCGAACAAGATGAGTTTGATTATTACAATCGCCTCGTAGAAATCGTCAAAATCCAGATGAATAACCTTTATGGTGCAGAAAGTAAAGATGCCAAACGAGATACTCATGCCAAAACCCACGCTGCCGTTAAAGGTAGTTTAGAGATTTTCGATTTTGACGAACAAGCCTTAAAAGAACGGATAAATTTACCTGCCGACATCAAACAAAATATTTCTCTCAAACAAGGAATTTTTGCCCAAGCGAAAACCTATCCCGTGTGGTTAAGATTTGCCAATGGTAAAACTACCGTGGAAAATGACTATGAAAAAGATGCTCGTTCCATGTCCGTTAAAATTATGGAGGTAGAAGGAGAAAGATTAAGAGAAAGTCACGAATTGCAGACCCAAGATCTGATCGTGCAAAACTCTGATATTTTTTTTATTAAGACTATCGCTGACTATTATGGTTTTTTCCGAGCTGTAGTTAAATCACAACAAACTAAAGACAAAAAACCAGCTCTATTTTGGTTGCTCACTCACCTCCAACAATTCTTAGCTCTCCAGAAAACAATTAAACGAATACCTCAGAGCCTATTAAAGGAAAAATATTGGAGTGGTTCTGCTTATAGTTTAGGTTTAAATCGTGATTTTGATGACAATCAGACAGGGAAACAACCGGTTAATTATCCGCTGGTAGTCAAATATGCTTTTACTCCCGTTAATTGTCAACCTCCCCATCAGGCAATAGATTATCAGCCACGACCTAATTTACCGAAATTTCCTTGGCAGAAAGCGAGTAAAACTCTAGGAATTGATGAGCATAAATCTGATAATTATTACCGAGATAACTTAATTAGGGAATTAGCTCAACCTGAAGCTTGTTATTGTTGGGATTTTGGTCTTCAAATTCAAACCACACCAGAAATGTCCATTGATGATGTCACGATTTCCTGGAATGAAAATCAATCACCTTGTTTAACAGTGGGCAGATTAACAGTTAAACAGCAAATTATTGATTATGAAGCACAAAAAGACTTTGCCGAAGATTTAAGGTTTTCTCCTTGGAATGGTTTAAAAGTCCATCGTCCAGTAGGTTCCTTAAATCGTTTACGCAAAATTGTTTATCCGATTGTGGCCGAATATAGACATCAAAAACGAGGAGTTAATTATCAAGAACCAACCAGATTTTAATAATTCATAATTAACAATAAATTTTATAAGATTATCTCCTCAAGCGATCGCCATGGGTGACTAAGTTTAAATTATTCTGTAATTTTATAGATATGTAGCGTATTTACCTACCCCATTACTCTATATATGTGGTATAACAGGTAAAGAATGAACTTATTACTTTATTACTAATTCAATTGAGTAAGAGTACTTAATCTTTGCCCTAGAGATATGCTATTAGAAACAGTAGAGACAAAAAAGGACATTGCGTCCCTGCCAACATCATCACAGAATTATGGTAGTAATGGTGCTTATACTTTAACTATGAACAAAGATGATATAAGAGTAGTTAAAAGAGACAGTTCTCTAGCACCCCTAAATATTGGCAAAATTAGAGATGTAGTAAATTGGGCTTGTGCGGCTCTAGATGTCAACTCTATCGCCTTAGAAGCAGGTTTAACTACAAGATTACGCAACGGAATTACCACCAGAGAAATACAGGATAACCTGATTAACTGCGCTCTAGAAATGTGTTCTCCAGATGAACCAGATTGGCGTTATGTAGCAGGAAGACTCCATATCTGGAGTTTATGGAAAGATACATTGGTCAGTAGAGGGTATGCCTACGCAAGCTATGAAAAAACCGTAACCAAATTTGTAGAAGCAGGAAAATACGACCAGAGAATCTTAACTTATTCCACTTTTGAATTACAAACAGCAGGTTCTTGGATTAATTCTGATTGGGATTTAGATTATGATTACGCGGGAGCGGTATTGTTAACTCAACGGTATCTGTTAGAAGATGAGTTGCCCCAAGAAGCTTATCTTACTTGTGCTTTACTACTGGCTAGTGTGGAAGCTCCCGAAAACCGCCTCAGGTATGCCAAGAAATTCTATGAAGCGATCGCCGCTCGTAAAATTTCCCTTGCCACACCCATCTTAGCTAATCTTAGGGTTCCCAATGGTTCCTTAACCTCTTGTTTCATTGTCAGTATTGACGATAGCTTGGAAAGTATTTTTGCTGAAATTACTAATACCGCAAGAATCTCTAAAAACGGCGGTGGAGTAGGCGTAAATGTTTCACGCATCAGGGCTACAGGTAGTTGGGTAATGGGTAAAAATAATGCCTCTGGTGGGGTTATTCCTTGGATTAAATTACTCAACGACACTGCCATCGCCGTCAACCAAGGTGGTAGAAGAGCAGGTGCTGTTACCGTTAGTTTGGATATCTGGCATTTAGATGTACCTGAATTTTTGGAAATGCAGACGGAAAATGGGGATCAACGGCGTAAAGCTTATGATATTTTTCCCCAACTGGTAATTCCTGATGAATTTATGCGACGGGTAGTGAATCAGGAAGAATGGACTTTGGTAGATCCCTACGAAGTGAAAATGAATTTAGGGCTCGAGCTAGCTCAATTATGGGGTGAAGAGTTTGAAAGCGCCTATAGCAAAATAGAAGCAGCACTAGGAAAGGAAATTACTCTTTATAAGAAGATCAAGGCTAGGGAGCTATTTAAACATATCATGCGCTCTCAAGTTGAGACAGGAATGCCCTATTTAGCCTTTAAGGATACCATCAATCAGGCAAACCCCAACAAGCATGATGGTTATATTCCCGGTGTAAATTTGTGTACCGAGAGCTTCAGTAATGTTACTCCTGACACATATGCCCATTGTTGTAATCTGGTTTCTCTAAACCTCGCTAACCTTGAAGATGGCGAAATTAGTTATCTCTCTAGCCTGGCAGTCAGAATACTGGATAACACTATCGATATTACTAATCCTCCTTTTAAAGACGCCAAAGCTCACAACGATCGCTATCGTACCATTGGGGTAGGATGTATGGGATTAGCTGACTGGTTGGCCAAAAGGAAGTTAAAGTATCATAATCTTACCGAAATTAGCCATTTATTTGAAGATATTGGTTATTATTGCACTGAAGCCTCTATGCAACTAGCCCAAAAAAGAGGTGCTTATCCTGTTTTTGCTGGCAGTGACTGGAGTAAGGGCTTGCTGATTGGCTCAAAACCCCTAGAATGGTTTTTAACTCATGCTCACGATCAAGAGCGTTGGCGGCAACTATCAGAAGATATTCAGCGCTTTGGCATTCGCAACTCCCATATTACCGCGATCGCCCCTAATACTTCTTCTTCTCTAGTACAAGGCTGTACGGCAAGCGTCTTACCAGTTTATAGTCGCTTCTTCTATGATAAATGGGCAAAAGGTACTGTTCCCATCGCCCCGCCATTTATTCGTAATTCTTTCTGGTACTATCAAGAAAATAAGACTTTGCATCAAAAGCAGGTAGTAGAGGCGATCGCTACTATGCAACAATGGATTGATACAGGGATTTCCATGGAGTTATTATTTAATTTAAACCAAGGGGTTTATTTCCCTGAAGAGCCGGAAAGATGCCTCAAAGCCAAGGACATCTTTGATACTTTAGTAATGGCTTGGCAAAAGGGATGCAAGGCTGTGTATTATGTGCGTATTGTGCAGCGTGATAGTTTTAAAGAAGAAGCTTGTACTGCTTGCACGAACTAACTTTCAACAACTAAGAAGTTTATCTGTTAGTTGCATTTTTTTTCCTCTAAGATAATAATGTGAACACAATTGTCTTAGAGGTAAATATGAATCAGGCTCTCTACGAAAAAGATTATTATCTTTGGCTAGAAGAAACCGTCAAACTACTACAAGATGGAAGACTGTCAGAATTAGATCTTCAAAATTTAGTAGATGAAATAGATTACATGGCCAAAAAACAAAAAAAGGCCGTTAAAAGTAATTTAATTGTTGTTATTTGGCATCTGCTTAAATATAAATATCAATCAGAAAAACGTAGCAGAAGTTGGGAATTAACCTTATTAGAACATCGAGATAGATTAGCAGAAGATTTTACTGATAGTCCTAGTCTTAAACCTTTTTTTAGAGAAGTATTTGAACAATGTTATAGCCAAGCTAGAAAAAGAGCAGCTATTGAAACTGAATTACCATTAGATGTATTTCCTGAAAATTGTCCTTTTACTCCAGAACAAGTTTTAAATACTGAATACCTACCAAATTAAAAAGTGTTAAAATAACAAGATGTAAACAATTTTATCATTATATTTTTGATGTTCATAACAGAACCTGATTCAACAGCCAAAATGCCTTTAACCCCGATTTTTAATCCGGAAGGTGACGATAGTATTGAAAATCGGACTATGTGGTTTGGCAATACTACTAATTTGATGCAACTGAATGATGTTCGCTATTCATGGGCGATCGCTTTATATCAACAAATGCGGGAAAATTTCTGGATTCCGCAAAAATTAGATATTACTCAAGATGTCACAGATTATTGGAATTTAACACCCGAAGAACGTTATGCCTTCGATGGTATTTTATCATACTTGACTTTCCTGGATTCTGTACAAACTTGTAATATTCCTCACTTAAAAAGCTCGATTACAGCTCCAGAAATTAGCCTCTGTATGGCCGAACAAATCTCTCAAGAAGGAATGCATAATCATGCCTATCAATACATGATTGAAACTATCATTCCTACTGAAAAAAGGGATGCTGTTTATGATTTTTGGCGCACTGATAAAGTTTTAGCTACCCGTTGTGAATTTATTGCTGGACTCTATCAAAAATATATCGATAATCCTACTCAAGAAAATTATTTTATCTCTCTTTTAGCTGATTATTTATTAGAGGGATTATATTTCTACAATGGGTTAAATTAGTGGCCCCCTAGCATCGTGAGATGTTAGTGAAAACTCGTCAAATTGCTGGAACCCCCTAAAGCCTTTATGCCAAAGCAGAATTAGTAATGATAAATGTAATGGAGCGAGAGCAGAAAAAAGTTAAAGGATTTATCGAAAGTCGCAAGACAGTCGATAATTACAATGGGCAATCAGCAGCCAATCTCCCTAAACAGGAAGAAGGTTCAACGAACAGATGGCGAGGATCTTTAAAGATATTGACTTTTCATGGCCAGACTTTTATCACCGACGGCGAAATAAAGATCGTGGTATGTTCTAGTCCCTTTTGAAAAAAAGGGTAGTAACGTCATTTACTTTTACAATTTAGCTGCCAGAATGTTAATGCCGGGCTCGGCAGATATCTTTAAAATGATCAACCGTTGATTTATAGCGGCTTTCCACGGTGACGTGGATCGAAAACCCCTCTAATTCAGGGAACCTCTCAATTAGAGACAATCCTGAGCCAAGCAGATAATAGATGAACTTCATCATGTTATACTGACATCATTACAGGTATGATGATCTGCTTATACCATGAAAGCCAAACACCCACGTTTACCTTATACAGTCTCCGATGATGGTTCTATGCAAAAAGTAAGAGGAAGAGGAATTAAGAAGACGACCCGGAGTACCGCCGGATATCGTCAGATTAGTTGTTATGGGCAAACTTTTCTTGTTCATAGAGTGGTCTGGGAAGCATTCAAAGGAGATGTACCAGAGGGTTTACAAATCAATCACATTGACGGAAACAAGGCTAATAACAATCTATCTAACCTTGAACTAGTAACACCTGCGGAGAATATGCGTCATGCAGTTGAAACAGGATTAAAAAAAGGGGAGAAAGGCGAGTCTAACTCTATGGCTAAACTAACTAACGAGCAATATCTAAAACTAATCCATGATATTGTTAATGGAGCAACTAATCAAGAAATTGCTAATAAGTATGGTTTACATCCCCGATATATTTCACTGATTCGTCATAAAAAACGTCTTCAGTCTACCTGGAAGCAATACGAAAATGAGCATGGAATTGTTCATCCTCAAAATAGTCCTGGATTGAACAGTAAAATACCTATTAAGCAAAGAATTGAAGCGATCGGGCTACTTTCTACTTGCTCTAATAAGAAAATAGCTCAAATGCTTAATGTAGACAGTTCTGTTATTAGTAATGTTCGTCATAAAAAAACTTGGATTGATGCTTGGGAAGTTATTGAGTCTGAAGGTGCAACGACTAGTCAAAAGACGTAGATCCAAGTGGATCGAAACGGGGGGCTACCCTATCGTGGTAGGTGATATAGTCTATTCTGGCAGGTGACTGTCAGCAGTTCCTAGAGAACGGGTAAGAATTAACGAATCTTGCTGAATACAAAGGATGAGTTAAGTCATGTGAGACTCTATCAAAAATTAATCCCTGAAGCAAGGGAAATATTTACTCATTCCGTTGACCAAATTTATGAAATGTTCGATACTGCGGTACACCATGAATGTCGCTGGACAAATCATATTGTCGGTAACAATATTTTAGGGATTACTGAGTCTAGTACAGAGCGTTATACAAAATATTTAGCCAACATTCGTTTGCGCTCTATTGGTTTAGAACCTCTTTATACCGGCACTGAGTATAGCAAAAGTCCCTATACCCATCTAGAAAAGTTTTCTGATACCAAAAAAGAGGGTAATACAAAAGCAAATTTCTTTGAAGCTAGTGTGACCAGTTATGTAATGTCTTCTGGTGTAACTGGTTGGGACGAAATATGACGCACACAAGCTATAATATTTGTTTTAGTTGACTTTTACTGTTGTAGAGACTTTCTACAGTAAAAGTCTCTACTACTAACTATCATGGTCAGGAAGATATGAACTAAATTGATTCTCTTCCTGTTTTTTTGGGGAAAATATAAAAAAACCATTGTTACCAATTGACCTCAGATAGCTTATTTCTGCTTTTTAACTTTTGCCTTACACGTATTGCTATATTGGCGATGGGGAAGGGTTCGATTGACCCTTAAGTCTCAATTTCTGTCGGTATGTTAGTCGGTGTAGATTGACTTATTAAATTAGATACGGGGGTGTAAATATCACACTCAACTTCTGGTACTCTAATCGTTACAATTAATGTGTAACGAACAGGTTGATTATAACGTTTCAGTTGCGTTTGTTCTTTCCACCACCCACCAACAGGATAAACGCCTATCATCCCCCTATTTGCTAAATCAGCAGCCGTTCCTGTCCATATATCAGAATGAAGTGAACCTTTATTCCTCAAGTTAGAACCTAAAAACCAGTGATCAATCTCTCTACTGCTAGAAATAATATTTTTTTCTTCCTCTCTGGTAACCTGATTAATTCTGTACTGAAATGCTATATCGGCTTCTAAAGGTCTTTTAACTTCAAATCTTAGTCCATAAGACGCATAACGGTGTTTTCTTTTATAGCCTCGTTCTCCCGGATTGGGTTCGATAAAATAAGATAATGTAACTTTTAACTCTACGTTAGTTTCTCCTAATTCTTGTAGTTTTGCAGTTGGCCAAGGCAAATCGTGCAAATTCATTTTGTTTGTTTTAATTCCATTGCGATCTTTTTTAAAAGGAAGCAATTGATCTTCAATGATAAGGGTTAAATCACTATTGGAGCTATTTAAAGCTCTGTCCAAATCAGGAACACCATATCCATATCTACGAATAAGATTTTTTTTATCTTTTTGCTTGGGTGCTTTATTAAAATACACTTTCATGGCGGAAGTCCATTCTGCTGAATGAACAATCAAAGCTCGTATAGTCTCTGGCCAATCAATACTCAGGATGTTCTGAAAGAATACGAGCAGCCATATAACTAGCTAGTGCAGTTGCACAACTGGTATCTGACATTGATTCAAAAAATCTTTTGTCAGGACGATAGTAGGTAGTCAAGAGAGATAAATCGTCAATACTCTGTGCTGGATTAATACCGTCTGAAGCATAGTTTCCACCTTCAAAAACAACATCAGGACGAATTGGCCATTGATTTTGCCAAGAGACGGAAGTACGACTTCTTGGAGATAAATCCCCACAAGGGGCTACAGGTTGCCAGCCTTGAAAATCAGGATGACTAATATTTACTTTTTCAGTGTAAGCTCCCACAACAAGAGCGTTCCAAGCTTGTGCAGGATTTTCAATTGTTTCTATATCATTACGGTTTAGATAATCATCTGGAAATATATCTTCTCTAATGTTTCCAGTCGAAATAATCATCAATCGTTTAAAATTATCTTCCCCGAAAGATAGTTGATCTATTGCTGCTGACCAAGACGAAGGAGTTCCATAATTTGGCGATGGTTTCTCACTAGTTACTGCCATACAGAAAATACGTGGTCGTGTTGGATTTTGTATTTTTGGTCGATAGACTGCTTGCTCTGTAATTGCTCCATAGAGTTCAGGAGCATTTTGTCCCGTAGGAGGAAGAATTTTTACTGATTCTAAACGGTGAACAAGCGATATCTTATTTTTTGCTTGTAAGGCTTCAAATAAATCAGAATAAAGAATTAATCCTGCCATTTGAGTCCCATGTCCATCATGATCATTTTTTCCCCAAGTCGGATCACAAGCATGTAAATCAGAGCTATCAAGACACTTCTCAATAAGTTTATGTTTCCGGTTAACTCCTGTATCCAGAAGACATACAGCAACTGCGTCATCTTTAGGGGGCAAAGTACGATCGAATAAATCTTCTACCCATTCTTGTTGTTCAAGTGATCTCATATCAAGAAAAAAGGAAGGCGTATCTTTAGCAACTCGTAACTCCGCAACAGTATCAGAATTTTGAAGAACTTGCTCCATTGCTTCCACGCTAGCCATCGCTAAAACTACTATTCTTTCGGGAAACTTTATTTCAGATTTGGTAGGAATTTCTAGTCTTTGAGTGATGGTTTGGAAGTCTTCCAGTTGTTCATGACGCAACCATACTTCCCACCAGATTGCTTGTCCATTTTCAGGAAACAAAGCAAAATCATCAGTAAATAATGATTGAACTGTGCCAATTTCAACGTTTTCAACTCTTGCAATCAAGCCTTCGTTTTTAGGATGACCAGGTAGAACTAATAGAATAAACAAAAATCGATCTAATCTATTACCTGCTAAAATAAGTAGAACAAAAATTGTTAATTTTTTCTCATTAAATTTTTTGCTAGGCTTATTATTTTCCTCACGATATTGTTTTACTTTTTTCTCAAAAAATTCTGTAGCTGATCTTGGAACAAAAACCGTAGCTTGAACAATATCTTCTTGTTCAACAGAAGGCTTGACAGCAACCAGTTCAATTTGTTTAGTTTTATTTTCTAAGCTTTCAAATACATTAGCTTGATCTTTTGTAACCTCAAATTCTAAATAAAATCCGGGTTGTCCAACCGCTATTTCTGATGAAGGAGATTCTAACTGTTGACGAGCTTTGGCAATTGCTTCACCAATAGCACCTTCTAATTTTGCCGCATGTTCTATTCTATTACGAGATGGTAGTGATGGAGGGGTACGGGGGAATCTTCTTGGTTTGTAATCTATGCTTTGACGAAATCGATCGTTATTTCTTAGATATAGATGAGGACGATTACGAGGAGTTTGCGACATTATGGGATTAGGTTCTATTCACTGAAATTCAAATCCTTACGTTCCATAATAGCTAAAATTAAAGACTCTTCGCTGACTTTCTGGGTATTTGACAAAATGGCTTGCTTTGCAGCTTCATCCGTTGCTCTTACAATTTCAGCTTGAGCAAGTCCATTGGCTTGATCAATAATTTTTGACCAATCTTTCCAGCCAATTTCAAAGGTAATAAGATGGGATTTTATCAGTTCACGAATAATTTTGTCGTCAGGAAGCTGATATTTAATCACATCATCAAAACGTCTAAAAAGAGCCTTGTCTAGTAGCTGAGGATGATTCGTTGCTGCCAAAATCAAGCTATCGCCCCGATCATTTTCCAAAAACATCAAAAAAGAATTAAGAATTCGACGGATTTCCCCTACATCGTTAGAACTATGACGGTGAGTACCGATAGCATCAAATTCATCAAAAAAATATACTCCTTTAGTTATGGCCATTGCTTTAAAAATAACCTTTAGGCGACTAGCTGTTTCTCCCATATATTTGCCAATTAGACTATCGTATAAAGTTGTAAACAGAGGTAATTTAAGCTCTCCGGCTAATGCTTCAGCCGTCATAGTTTTGCCAGAACCTGGTGGCCCAACTAGTAAAAGTTTCCGACGAGGCATAAGATTATGTTCTCTAAGTCGTTTCCCTTGTCTTTGCTCAGTTAACACTCGTTTAAGTCTAAAATCAAGATCAGAAGTCAGAATCATATCCGATAATCGGGTATCGGGATATCCAACAGAAACCAGATTCGCTAAATCTCCTTTCGGTTGTACTAAAGGAATAGGGTCAGATTTTCTCTCTATGACTGATTGACGAGCTTTTGCTTGGTCAATTAATTCTCGAATTTCTTGAGCTAACTTACCATGTCCTTTTCTTGCTTCATGCGCAGCCATCTGTAGAGCAGCAGAGTAAAATTGCTGCTCCTCTCCTTCCACGTGACTTCTTAGAAGTGCTAGAATATGACGCGCAGTGGACATTATACCTCGTTAAGTTAAAGCTTCTATTATACTAAATGATTTTAACTATGAGAGCGACTACATCAAGAATGAGTTCCCTTCTGAATTAATTTTTACTCCTTATACAGTTCAATTGTACTAAACAATTGCCATATTAGTTACAGTGATCATTATTTTTTAAGCAGAACTACGTCAGTTCGATAAAAACCCAAATTTTAGGTCTTGCAACGAAAGAATCGGGCTTGTAGCTGACCATAGAATCAGGATTTCAGTCTCCTTCGAATTCACGTACAAATGATTTAGGATTGCTACATCTATCGAATGGATCAGTAGCCAAAAGTTGTCCAAGACAAATTTGACGATGAGAGTGTCAAGTACTCATGCCGATCAGGCGGGTGTATAATCCCTGTTGTTGGCGTAAATCCTCGTGGGTACCCCGCTGAACTACTTTTCCCCTATCCATAACCACAATCTCGTCGCAATCCCGAATCGTACTGAGTCGGTGAGCGACTACAATGCAAGAACAACCCCTTCTACGGAGGTTTTGGTCAATAATCCTTTCTGTTTCTGCATCCAGAGCGCTGGTAGCTTCATCCAGGACTAAGATCGCCGGATTTCTTACCAAAGCACGAGCTATTTCTAGCCGCTGGCGCTGACCTCCACTGAGATTGCTTCCGCCTTCAATCAGTTGAGCATTATATCCTGACGACATATTGAGAATTAGATCGTGAATCACTGCATCCTCACAAGCTTTAACAATATCAGCCTCTGGTACGGTTGGATCCCAAAGGGTGAGATTCTCTCGAACGCTTCCGGCAAAAAGAAAAATTTCTTGTTCCACCATCCCTAAGGAAGTAGCCAGCACGGAGCGAGGAATTTGCTGTCGAGGGATACCATCAAAGAGAATTTCCCCAGCCCAAGGGCGGTAGAGTCCGGTGACTAGTTTAGCGACCGTGGATTTGCCAGAACCACTACTGCCCACTAGAGCTACCCTTTGGCCAGGCTTGATGGTTAAATTAAGGTTATCAATCAAGGGGGGTTCCAGACGGCTATAGCCAAAACTAAGGTCGCGGATCTCCAGATTCCCCTCCAAGCGAAAGGAGTCTTCTCCAATAGTCATCAGTTGAGTATGGTTGTTATCCTCTTGACGCTCTGCTTCGGGATCGATAGGATTTTCTAAGACATCATCGAGGCGGTTTAAGTCTGCCTCTAAATCTTGCAAGGTACTACCAAAATTAACTAGCTGGTTAACGGGATTGAGGAATTGCTGGGTCAGACTTTGATAAGCTACCAACATACCAATACTGAGATTGCCATTCATTACTCTTAAACCGCCAATGACCAGGATAGAAGCGGTAGCTAAGGTAGTTAAAAGGATCGGTAAAACTGATAAAATTTGGGTAGAAAAACTCAATTCCTGCTGGGCGTTGATGTTTTTGGCATAGTATCCAGCAAATTTAGCAAACAAATCCGATTCTGTGCCACTGGCTTTAACAGTCTCGATATTATAAATCCCGGCGATCGCCACCCCATTAACTTTGCCATTTTCTTGAGATAGTCTGATATTAGCATCAACACGACTGCGGGATAGACTTTGTAAGGCCACCAAGTTCAAGAACGCAAAGAGGATCACAATCACAGTTAAGAACCAATCATATACCAACATGAGCAAGCCATAAAACACGATCATCATCGTATCAATGACCGTGGTTGCCAGGCGACCTGAAAGCACTTCTGCTACCTTATCGTTGAGGTTGGAGCGGTTGCTAATTTCCCCGGCAAAACGTTGAGCATAAAAACCAATCGGCAGTCGCAAAATGTGCCAGAGATATTTCCCCGACATGGAGATCGATAGTTTTACCATCAGTCGCCGCAAGTAGTTAAGCCGCATACGCGCCAATAATCCTTGCAACAAGGCGGTCACGATCATTCCCAACATTAATGGTCGCAACCAATCTTGAAGGTTTTGCACTAAAATTTCATCAACAAAAATTTGGGTGAAGCCCGGCACTGCTAGTCTGGGAATTGTCAATAGCAGCCCTGCTAGGAGGCAAAAGTAAACTGCTTTCCAAGAATTTTGTAAGCGGAGGGTTAAAGCAGAGACAATACTCTGCTTTTTGCCACCTTTGGTAAACTCCGGTCCTGGTTCCATCACCAGGACAACGCCGGTATAGGCATGATCGAATTGCTCTGCTGAGACCGTTCTTGGTCCTGAAGCTGGATCGTTAAGATAAACTATGTCCTCACCAAAACCCTCTACCACTAGGAAATGGTTAAAATTCCAAAAAACAATGTAGGGGGGGCGAAGTTCTTTTAACTTGTCTATATCCTTTTTAAAGCCTTTAGCATTTAAGCCGTATAACCGCGCTGCTTTGAGAACGTTAGAGGCTTTACTGCCATCTCTGGAGACCCCACACTCCCGTCGCAATTCTGTCAGAGGAACGATACGACCGTGATAACCGAGGATAATCCCTAGAGCCGCCGCACCACATTCTACTGCCTCCATTTGTAAGAGGGTGGGAGTACGCACGCGATCGCTACTTTTGCTGGGGAGAAATTGAGAGAGAAATGCCATGAACGTTTTTGCTTGAGAGTCTTAAGCGAATACTAATAAATACCAGTCCAGGAACGGAACAGAGGAATTACATAAGAGATAGGAGCTCTGGTGCCGATTTTGACACGCACTAGCGTCGTTGTCGCTGGAGATAGTCGAATGGGGGGACCGCTAGAGGAAGACCACTTGTAGCCACTTACAGTATTCGGATCGGTTTCCAACTCAATAGACGCTTGGATGATGGCAATTGTACCACTTTGGCTGACACTGCGGCTGAGACTTTGGGCTATTTCTTTATTGCCAACCACTACGCCGATATTTTGGGTAGTAACGGCAAAGGGAGAAACTTCGGTTACTGTTCCTAGAATACCACCGTAGCGTTCTCGCTTAACAATACTAGGAGTTATCTGTACACTCATACCCGGTTGGATTTTTTTGCCATCTTTGTCAGCAAAGTAGGCAACACTCATTAGTGTGGCTTGATCTTCACCCTTGCCTATTTTCTGGATGATGCCAATCGGGGTTCCGGCGTTGACAACTTGACCGGGCACGACACTTACTTCTAAAACCTGACCATCATGTTCACTCTCAATTTGAGTTTTGCTGGTTATGCCCTGCTCCAACTTAGCGATCAGGCGCTTAACTTCCTGAATTTCATTATATTTTTGCAGGCTTTCTTCAACTTCTTGTTGTTTGAGCTTAGCTAGTTCGGTCTTGTTTTGCTCTAACTTGGCATTGATTTCATCGATTTTATTGAGACTTGCTAAATACTCTCGCTGGGTAGAAGCTTCCTGTACGTCAATTTCTTGAATTCTGGCTTTAATTTGCTCAAGTCGGTTGAGATTTTCCAGGTACTGACTTTGGTAGTTAGTTTCTTGTAAATCCAGTTCTTTGACTTGGGATTCTAGTTGCGACAGCTCCGTCAGAGATCTGAAGTACTGTTGTTCTGCATTCAAGACCGCATCCCCAGTAATTAACTGCCTTTCTAGTAACCGGCGGCGGTCTTCAATGCGTTTTTCTAAAGTTGGTAGTAAGTTGTTAATTTGTTCCACTCGCTCCTGGAGCACTAAGCGTTTTTGCGCTATGGCAGTGAGACTTTGTTGGCGCAGGCGAGGCAATAACTCCTGAGTATCCCTCAGACTATTCTCTAAGCTTTTGCGGTTCTGGGCTAAAACTTCTAAATTTTCTTGGCGCAGAACCGGGACAATTGACTCTCTCTCTAGGGCTTTTTTCAGGTTACGCTGTTGCTTTTCTAAATCCTGGCGTTGTAATGTTAATCTTTGGGTTCTCAGCCGGGTTGTTTCTCGATCTTGCTTCTGAAGTTCAGCTAACTTTTTCCTTTGTTGCCTAAGCTGCTGTTGTAAGTCAGACAGTCCCATAGTTGCGATAATCTCGTCTTTTTCGATCAGATCGCCTGGTTGAATATTTAGTTGTAAAATCTGGCCATTATTTGGGCTTTGCAGTTCAATAACTTCCCCAGGATTGATTAAAAGACCTTGACCTTTAACTGTGAGGGGAATTCGCCCGAAGATACTCCAAAGTGTGCCAATGGCTAGCAAAGAACCTATAGTAGCCATTGGCAACCATACCCGCGGATCGACGACTTCCATCAACTCGTCTAGCCGCTCGGGGGAAGACAAGCGTTCTAGAGCTTCTTTACGAAAAAGGTTACTCATGATCTCCTCCTTACCAAGAACCTACTTTTAAGCGTTTAAGCATCCAGTCAAATCTAGCACCTCCGAGGGTAAGGTTGTCCATAACCTCCAAATCTATTTCATCTTCATATTCGGTGTCTCTCGATAGTCTTTGTCCAACTTGGTAACTGCTCCTGCCGAATCCTAATCGGCTGATTAGCCCTTGCAGCCTACCCGAAAGCAGGATCACCACGACTCGGTAGAAGCGGGAAGCCGTACCGGGATCTTGCTGTAACTTGATCAGAAGTTTCTGTCTAGGAATCGCTAACAATAATGAATCTTCCACGGCTCTAAAGGTAGCAGTTGATAGTTTGGAATCGAGCAGGGCAATTTCACCAATTATTTCTCCCTTGGAGACCCGGGCAATTTCACGTTCGAGGCTCTCATCAGTCTCCTCATCGGTTTCTAGGGAAGCAAAGATGCTAGTGAGGCGATTCCGTTTTGATTCGCTCAGAGAGACTGACATTTTCCCCTGGAGGAGAATATAGAGATTTTCTACTGACTGACTGGCTCGGATCAAGACGTTATTTTTCGGTAATTCTTGTAAATGACCCTTCTGCAGCATCCAGTCAACATCGCTATCACTCAGTTCGCCGAAGATTAAGGGTACATCTTCCAGGGGCTGGATTATTCCCCGGCGACGACTTAAGTAGAGTTTGACCAGACTCTGGAAGCGCTCTAGGAGTAAGATGGCGATCGCGCGGTAAAACCGAGAAGCAAAGCCTAGATCTGAGTGAAGTTTCTCCAGTAGTTCCTGGCGAGACACAGCTAAGACAACTGAGTTTTTAATAGCTTTTACCGTATTGGCTGAGGAATTACTCTGGAGGAAGGACATTTCTCCTAAGATTTCACCGCTAGAGAAGCGAGCTATCTCCTGCTCAAGTTCTTGATCCTCTTCAAGAGCGGCAAAAACTCCACCCAATCTACTGCCTTGGTTTTTGGCAATGATAGCGGCTAGCTCACCGTCAAGGACAACGTACAAAAAATCAACAGGGCTGCTTTGCTGAATCAATATACTGTCAGTCTTAACTTCCTGTTGACGACCAGTTTTCCTGAGCCAGTTGATATCACTATTACTTAATTCCTCTAGCAAAACTTCTGTCATAATACTACCTTTTCACTTCTTGCTATCAGCTTGTTTTCTCTAGCCTATAATCTATCGATCGAGCTGCAAACAATTCCGTTGGTGATTGACTGCTGCTTCTAGCAATGAGATAGCTAACTCTGAGGCTAACTCTTCTATGGTCAGAGTCGTCAAAGCGACCAGAATCGCAACTTCCTCAGTTAAAGTTCTTGGGTGTTTTGAATATTTTAGCTCAAAACGTTCCAGATTTTCGGCTGCTTTTTTGACTAGCGCTTGCAGAATTTTAAATGCACCCGCTGAGAGGGGAGGATCTCCTCTATAGTTTTGTAATCGACCTCCTTCACGGTAGAGTGGGAATGACTCTAAGCCAAGAAAATGCAAAAACCAGTCAGCTCGGTAATGTCCCATAGCAGCCACAATGCCTCGATAATCAGCAATTAATTCATCAAGCAGGTTATTGCGCATGGAACCAAGCAGGCGCCTAGTAAAATAATGAGTACATTCATGTTCTAGGCGAATGGTCAGGGAAAGTTCCTGCCACTCATTTTCTCCAATTCCTAACTGGGCTGCAGTAACATTACTATAAATTCCCGGACTGAGAATAATGAACCGGTCTTGGTACAATTCCTTACGAGAGATTAAACGTTTAAACTCACCCCTCCATTCAGATTCAGAGCAATGCTCTGGGTTATTAGAACTCCACTGTTGTTTATATTGTAGCACCCGATGCCAATTGTTATAGCCACCAACAGTACAGGCTCCCATAGAATCAGGTATTGGCTGTGGTTCATTCCTTAAAGTAAGTGCCTGCACCAAGGTAATAAAATCCTTACGGTTACCTGCGATGATGATTGGAATTGGACCTGCTAGGGTATGATGAATCCGCAACTCTAGTTTTTCAGGTTGAGTAAAAACTAAGCCAGTAGCTATTTTGAGCTTATCTGTAGGTTTTCCTTGGCGGGTAGCGGCGCGGTATGCTTCCGTTTCACTGATTCCTTTCCTAATCGGAAATTGGAACTGCACTAAGTAGGGTTTTAGAGCACGCTCAACTCCTACCCTTTTGGCCTCAGCTGCGTATTGCTCCCAAGTAACAAGGTGAGGTTCAGCTTCCAGTGGCAAGACAGGAGCAGAAGTTAATTGATGGTCAAACACATTTTGATTGTAGGCGAGTAATTCTTCAATTTCAGATTTGCTAGCGTTGTGAGCTGCTAGTGTCTGACAACGTAACTTCAGCGAATCCATTGGATTTTAATTTCTATTAGTATATTGAAGATAGTTATATATTATACGAAAACTTACTAATGCTGAGGCAGATTTTTTTTTTAAAAGCTGTAATTATTAGCTTAGGTGTGTTGGGAGTGGAAATTGCCACGGCAAAAACAGTGAATACAAACTTGCCAGTTCTAGAAGTGGCAACATTTAGTGGTCGGAGGCCGCCATTTCTACCGACAACAATTTCCTCAACCAATATTCGACTTCATTTTCCTGAACCCCATCCCTCCAGGTCAAATATTAAAGTCAAAAGTCAAACCCACCCCTACCCCTACCCACCCCCGCCCCTCCCAGGAGGGGAGCCAGGAGGGGAACAGTCAAAAGTCAAAAGGAGCTCCGGGGAGGGTTTGGAAATTACTAATCATCAAAATCATCCTGCTAATAGGCAACGCCCAAATATTAGTCCCAGATTGGCCCAAGTAGAAGAGACTGAACCGCCATCTACCCAAAACAGCGACAAGGCAACAGATGACTCAACCAAGGTTACTAACCAGAACCCTGAAACAGTCGATCTCAAAGCCAACCCCAATCCACTGAACGTGCCCACTGAACCGGAGCAGGTTGAAATCAAACAGATCGTACCGCTTACCTTGGCAGAGGCTTTAGCTCTGGCGAAGGAGAACAATCGCCAGTTGCAAATTACCAAACTTCAGCTTGAATCCAGCCGCGCTAGCCTCGAACAAGCTGAAGCGGAACTGTTTCCAACTGTGGAAGCAGTAGGTAGTGCTACGCGCCGGCTAGATGCTTCTGGGAGTATCTCAGCGGTGGCTCAAAGAGAAAGTAGGCGAGCGCAAATTCAATCTACCGAGGCTTCTATTCCATTCCTTGAACAGCAGATTGATGCCATTGACGCAGAACTCGATCAGATTAACCTAGGCGAAGGCGGTCCAACTGAGCTTATTGAAGTGATTCAGTTGCTAAACCAGCGATCGCAACTCGAGCAGAGTTTGCAGGGAGCAGAAGCCTCACTAGAAAATTCCCGAAATCAACTGAATAATCTGCAAAATTTTGCTACTACCTCCCTTGAAGGAAGGTTAAGTCTGAACTACGCTATTTTTTCACCTCGACGACAAGCTAATATTAGCTTTTTCTGGCAACAAGTACGCTTTAGTGAGCTGGAGGTTGAGCGCAGAGAACAAGACTTGCATCGTGATGTTTCCCTCAGTTACTACGACCTACAACAAGCAGATCAAATAGTTCGTATCAATGAAGCAGATGTTCAAGCCAGGAGCAGTAGATTGGAAGGTATTAGACTGATGTTAGAAGCTGCCTTGGCTACCCGCTTGGATTTACTCAATGCCCAGGTGGAATTGGGCAATGCTCTTCAAAGCCTGAGAAACTCTCAAACTGACCAGGAGATTGCTAGGCGGGAGCTTGCCCGCTTGTTAAACCTACCTCCGTCAGTAACCCCGGTAGCAGCAGATCTAGTAGAGGTTGCCCAGCAATGGAACCTATCTTTGCAGGAGTCGATTATCTTAGCACTGAAGAACCGAGTTGAGCTGCAACAGGATTTGGCTGAACGGGATAGAGCTGAAGCGGAAAGAAGGCGAGAGTTATCTGCTATACAGCCTGAAGTGTCTATTTTTGCTGACTATAACATCTTAAGGCTTTACACAGACGACCCCAATGAATTTGCCTTGAGTGGTTATAATGACGGCTATGCTTTTGGTGTGCGATTTAACTGGACTTTTTTCGATGGAGGAGCGGCTTTTGCTGGAGCCCGGCGCGCTGAAGCTAACATAGCGATCGCCGAGCAAGAATATGGAGATGATGCTGACGACATCCGACTCCAGGTGGAAAGGGCATATTTGCAGCTTCCAGCTCAACTTGAGAATCTGCAAACTGCCAATCTAGCCTTGGAGCAAGCTCAAGAAGCTGTAAGGGCAGCCGAAATCCGATTTCAGGCTACCGTCAACACCCAAACAGAAGTTCTCGATGCCCAAAACCGCTTAGTGCAAGCTGAAAACAATCTCGTCAATGCCATCTTGAATTATAATCGAGCCTTGGCTGATCTGCAAAGAGCAGTTGGCTATGCTAGTGGTGGAATGCAGAATTAAAAAGCCTTATTTTTCAGTACTTGTGGGAATTTTAAACCCCCTTTTTCTTTAGGCATTCTGCCAGTAGCGCTCGGGATATTTTATCGTATCAGTAACCACTAAATCTGATAGCTAGGAACGGAATAATGGAGTGCTGTTTTTAATTTCAGTGGGCGATCGCACTACTGCCAGTAGTGCGATCGCCACATAAACGTAAACATCTTAAAGCAGTATCGACGTATTGCCACTCGGTACGAGAAAAATGGCTTGACAAAAAAGATCTTGTTGCCGGTTATCACACAGTTAGGACTTACGCATTGTCAAGAAATAATCAAGGGTTGAAATTCTTCGCAAGTCTCAGAATGACTAAGTACCCTTGCATAAAAGCCTTGAGCAAAATCTATATAATGTTATCAAACCAGAATTAAAATTAGCAAAATGACTAAATCTGTTTGGCTAAATAAACTTATATTCAGTATTGGTTTAATAATTATTAATCCTATTATTAATATTTTATCGGTCAATGCTCAAGTGATTAGAGAAAATCTCACTAGCCAAGATAACTCTAACTCGACAAGCAACACTCGACTAAAAATACCAAAACCTCCCCAAAGAGGTACACCAAGAGGCAAGAAAACCCCCGGAGCAACTCGTCCAGAAAATTTATGCCCTCAAGTTAATCAACCTGTGACTGCGCTAGTTGCTAACAACGGCAAAGATTATACTTTATCTGCTTATCCTACTTTTTGGTTTTATATTCCCTATCAACCATCGGTAATTAAAGATTTAGAATTTGCTCTTTTTAAAGAAGGTTCAAATACTACAACTGTCTATCGCACGAAGATACAATTGAAAGATAATTCAGGAATTATAAAAATTGCTCTTCCACAAGAAAAACAATCTGCTTTGACAGAGGGCAATATTTATAGTTGGGAGTTATTTTTATCTTGTCAAGGAAATGAAACTTATGAACCTGATTTTAAAGTAAAAGGTTGGATGCAGAAATTAGCTACTAATGCTGCATTACAAACTCAAATTAATCAAATGTCTGAAGCGGAAACCTATCGATTTTATCTCAATAATGAAATTTGGTATGATGCAATTAATCAGTTAGCAGAGCTTTATTTTAATAATCCTGATAATCCGACGCTTAAAAAAGATTGGCTTAATTTATTAGAAGTTTTACAACAACCACAATTAAGTCCAGAGTTATTGGCAGAGTCAATTTTATTGCCTTCAGATTTTTAAAGCAAATTCGCGAAACTTTGATTGTGCCTAAGTAGGTAGGCCAAATAAATTATACATTTACCCCATCAGTTATATGCTTTTCTCCCTGCTCTTCCCCTCCTGGGAGGGGTTAGGGGTGGGTTTCTCCCTGCAAGAAATGCAGCCCAAGGCGTGGAAATTAATTTTGCACAGGTACTTATTTGAACCTCTTCTGTTGTCAAATTAATCTTCCATTCACAAGCCTAGACGAGCAAAATTTTCCTAATTTAATTGAAGATGTAAACTCTCAGGTTAAAATTTTATTGATAGATATCAACTATAGATTTTGATAATTATGCTTGCTCGTCAAAATTTAATTGATTTATTTTCAAGTTTTATTCAGTTTTCTGATGATATTTTTAGTAATTGGATAACTGATTTTAAGCTAAAAAAAAGCATCAAGAGCTATTTAAACAAAGAACCAGATCAAGAGAATTCAGAAAAATTTTGGTCATTATTTTGGTATCAAAAATGGTGTAATGATTCTGAGAGTTTAGCCAAGAATCATTTACTAGCTTATTTACAAGAGCCTTGTTATTATGCTTCAGAAAAACTGGTCAGCAAATTTCCTCATTTACAGTATAAATTATCTGATTGCTTTCAAATGGCGATCGCCCAGTTTGAGCAAGTTTTAGCAACCTATAATCTTCAATACGGTTTATCATTATCTAGTTATGCTAATTTAGGTTTTAGAAGTATTATTAATAATCTTCTGCGGCAAAAATCAGCAACAGATATTTGTACCGATTGGGCATTATTACGGAAAGTAAGTAAAAAAAGGTTAATCGCTAGTTTAAAAAATGCAGGATTTAATCAAGTTAAAATAGCTCAATATTGTTTAGTTTGGATGTGCTTTAAAGATATTTATATTCCTCACCAGCAAAGATTATCACAAAAATTACCTGCACCAGATTCAAAAACTTGGAAAAAAATCATCTCAGCTTATCAACGACAAGTAATTAATCATCCTGAAGTAAAAGCCGAAAATAATAATCTTAATGCTCAAAATTTGCAAAAAATTTTATTAGATTCAGCTAAATTAATTCGTCAATATTTATATCCACAAACAATCTCTTTAAATCTTACATCTACTGGAGATAATTCCGGAGAATTATTAGATATTGTTGCCACTAGTGATTTATCCCCTCTGGAAGAAATCATTAAAGAAGAAGAGATTAATACCAGGGAAAAAACCTATAATCAAATCAGTGAAATTTTGAGAGAAGCATTAAATCAACTTAAGCCAGAAATCAAACTTATTTTAGAGCTATATTATCAAGAAAATTTAACTCAACAAGAAATAGCAAAAATCATAAAAATTAAGCAATATGCCATTTCTCGGCGAATTACTAGAGGCAGAGAATTACTGTTAAAAGCCTTAATCAAATGGAGTGAAGACAACTTACAGATAACTCTTAATAGCCAAAAAATTCAGGAAATGAATATTGTCTTAGAAGAATGGATAAGTAA
>JAAUYA010369927.1_pt1 | contig 23349 bp, 15 predicted proteins | sample 7278161 | NCBI WGS metagenome assembly JAAUYA01 (sample SAMN14350120, study PRJNA611818) | marine sediment metagenome | isolation source: surface marine sediment (3m) | place: French Polynesia: Moorea | collected 2018-08
ATGGGGAACTTGAAATTTCTGAAGACATTACAGCAGATACCAAAGATAATCAAGAAGTAAAGTTAAAAGCCGAGCTTGATTTTGTTATTGGTGATGATGAGGAAAATCAGGATAAATTTCTGAAAAATTTCTGGAAAAATCGTAGTGAAAAGAAAATCACAGAAGAGCTCATTAAAGACAAAATTGAGAAGCGGTTAAATTGGGAAGTAAAAACTGCCGTCAAAGAAACAATCTTAAAAGATATCAGTTCCCAAAAATTAACTAGTAACGTAGAAACCCCTTTAAAAACAAAATTAGGAAATCTTGGACTAGTTGTTAATGACATCCGGATTGAGATTGTTGATACATCTGTTAAAGTCCCTGAGTCAGAAATCTTTATTGATGTAGATTTGACAGGCGAACGGGCTGTTTATACCCAAGATTATCAAAAGTTAGAAGCACAAGTTAGTCTTTATGTTTATATTAAAAAGGAAAATAAAGAAGCAGCGATCGCCTATTTACCCAAATCCGAAGATAATAAAATTACGCTAGAGGGCATTACTGAAGTTGTTGAAAAAAGAGTTGTGTTTGCTGTTCGTTCAGTTGCCCGTAAAAAAGATTTTAAGCGACTTAAATCTGATATAGAAACAGATGTAAAAGAATTACTTGAAAAACCCTTAGAGAATATTGGTTTAAGCATTAATGATCTTTATGTTGATATTTTAAGCTTTGGAGAAGTTCCTGAATCAGAATTTGCCATCGATGTTGTCTTAACTGATGAATTATCTGTCAGAACTAAAGATTTTTTGCGGGCTGATATAAGAGCCACACTTTATGTCTATATTAATGATAGAGAAAAAGCTAAAAAACACTTATCTAAAGGAGGAAGTATTACCCTACAAGATATCGAAATTGCCGTTAAAGAAAGGGCAAATTCTGCCATTAGAATTATAGCAGCAACACAGGATTTAAAAGATATTCATTCAAATCGAACAGTCTTTGCTGGACAGGTGATGACAGTAATTGATTCAGAGGAGCCTAACCAAGGCAAAACTGAGGAAAAGAAAGAAGCAAATTTAACAAAATTAACAGAAGCTCTTACAAAATCATTAGAGATGATAAAAAGAATTGATTCAGAGGAGCCTCAACACAGCAAAACTGAGGAAAAGAAAGAAGTTCTGACAAAATCATTAGAGATGATAAAAGTAATTGATTCAGAGGAGCCTCAACACAGCAAAACTGAGGAAAAGAAAGAAGCTCTTACAAAATCATTAGAAAACCTTGGTTTAAAAATCAATGGTATTTATATTACTGAAGTTGAAGAAAGTGATGTCTACTCTAGTGACGATATTTTTGATATTGAAGGAATTACAAAACGAACAAAAATTATTCAAGATAATTTGAAAGAACAGCGAAAAAAAGAATTAGATATTCAAGGTGAAAATGAAGCAAATGATATCAAGGCACAAAAAACATCATTAACAAAAGCCGCAGAACTTGAACAAGCTAAAATTCAACAAGAATTAGACTTAGAAAAGTTTAGACATGAGAAAGAACTAGAGCAAGAATTAGCCATTGTTCAACAAAGAGAACAAAAAGAAAAAGAGATTGCCGAGAAAGAAAAAACAATTGAGCTTGATAAACTAAAAATCAAAGCTGAACTAGAAGAAAAAAAACTAGAGCGGGAAAAAGCAATATTAAGTCAATACCGAGCAATAGAAGAGTATAAAGTTGAGGTAGAAACAGCTATTTATACAGCTAAAGAAATTGAGTCAGGAAAAGCCAAAGAACTTGCTCAATTAGCTTCAATTCAGGAGATTACAACTCAAGAAATAGAACGACTCAAACAAGAAGTAGAACGGGTAACACAGGAAGAATCAATAGCAACTGCTATTGAAAAAGAAAAAGCTCAACGACAGGAACAAATTGCCAAACTTCTTGAAAGTGCAGCTCAACATGAAGCTAGCAAAATTATTCAACTTGCTCAAGCAGAAATTAAAGGAAAAGCAAACCTAAAAGATGCCGATCGCATGGCAGATTTAATTATGGCTTTAGCCCCGAAATTAATGGAAAGTTTACCAGAAATTGCTAAAGCAGCTTCTCTTCAACCTGGGGCATTAGCTGATGCGAATATTTACACTTTATCAGGAAAAAATGGCTCGCAAGATGTTAAAAATTTAATGCTTTCTAGTAGTGGACTATTGATTCTCAATGCTTTATCAGAAAAATTTCTTCACTGGTTAGAAAAAGGAGCAGAATTAATGAGAAGTAAAGAACCAGAAGAAAATGGTAATCATTTGAGTAGAAATGTGACAGGAAAAACAGTTGATACACAATCAAGACATTTAAAAGAAGATTCATCACTACAGAATGAAAATAATGAAAAAATTGAAGAGAATGAGACAACTTCGAGTGGAAGTCAAGAAAAAAACAATGATGATAAGTCTACTAATTTTGAATTAAGAGAAGAGGAAAATGTTAATAGTGTCGAACAAGAAAACCCTGAATCTCCTGCAATTAGTTCCAATGAAGAGTGACGAAAACCCAAAAAGCATTATTGGAAAATAGAAGATTAATATTCAACAATTTCATTTTCATCATTGTTCAAATAACTGATGTGTTGATTCATTAAAGTATTGTCTAAAGTTTATGGCTATCATGAGTATCATTAAAGTTCCTAAAAAATACAAAAAACCTATTCAAAAAAAGACCACAGCTATCAGAAAAAAAACCACAGAAGCTGAAAAATATTTGAGGCTTTTATTAGTTGTTTCCCTCGCTATTATCTTTTTCGGGATATTTATTTTCTGTTTATCGCTTATATTTCCAACAGCAGAGTTTCCCACGTATTTTACTTTAACTATATTTGGAGCATTAGGTGGCTTAATTGATTCATTTTTGCTCGATTCAAAATTAGAATTGCCAAAATGGAGCGAAGATGGAAAAGAATTTTATCCTGGTTCCATGGGTGAAATGGTTGTCGGTGTTGCTGCAGCATTCGTTGCTTATAATTTACTCTCTGCTATTCAGATTGAAGGAGTGAATTCAGAAGATCCTTTCGGTATAGCTGTTACTGCAATTATTGGAGGCTATGGAGGAAAAGCAATCTTAAACAACGTCTTAAGTCGACATATTAAAAAAATCGATGTTCTTGAAAAGCAAAAAGAAAAAGCAATTAAAGAAAAAGTAGACTTTGAAGTTAAAGTTAGAGATTTAGAAACAGGCGACACTTTAATTGATAAAGTGAACGAGCAGATTCATTCAGGATTATCAGAGGAAGAAGTTGCTAAGCTGGAACGCGAAATTATAGATGCACCTAATAGTGCCAAAGAAAGAATTTTTAAGATTGCAAAGGAAGTTCGTAGCATGGGATGGAGAGCTAAAGGGTTAAAAACTCGAGTTGAAAGAACCATTCCCATATTTAGAGCCTTAGCTAATAGTAACCCCAAAGATCATCGCTTTCAGGCCCAACTCGGTTATGCTTATAAAGACTCAGATCCTCCTAATCTTGTAGAAGCTATTACCCATCTCGATCAAGCCATAAGAATCAGAGGAAATAAAATAGAAGGAAATACCTGGAAATATGAATTGAATCGGGCGATCGCTAAGATTTTACGCAAACAAGAAGTTAACGGAACCTTTCTCACTAATGCTGAATTTGGACAAGAAATTCTAGACGACCTCCTCACAGTAGATCGGGTTTATAGTATAACCAAAGTCCTTCAAGAATCGAATAATACTGACGTTGATATCCCCTTACAAAAATGGTTTGAAGCCAACAAAAACTGGATTGAGAAACGCAGTGATGGCAAAGCATTAGCCGAGAAAATTCTCCCTGTTCCCCTATCTGGTAATCTTGACAATATCGATCGCAGCCCCTCCCAACCCTCTCAAACCCCATTATTGTCTAATATTGACCAGCAAGCAACAATTGCATCCCCGACTTTCCAACCTGTCACTATTATCAAAGCACCAACTCTAGAACTGAAGGGTAGTGTGGGACGAGGAGGAAAGAATAACTCAGAAGACGTAATCAAAGTTAAAGAAAGATTACAAGAATTAGGGTTTGACTTCTTTAAACCTGGTGGGAATATCGATCAAGGTTTGATTCAAGCGATCAAACTCTTCCAGTCTATCATTACAGGGAAAACCTCATTAGGAGGAGATGGGGTAATTGATGTTAACAAAAATACCCATAAATTCCTGCAAGCAGCTAATGCACCCCGATGGATGCTAATGCCAACCAAAGGTGAAGGTTTCTTTAACCGTGAGAGGGAGATCGAAACTTGGGATCACCATGACTACGGAACCAGTTGGTTAGCCGATACCATCAAAGCAGCAGGGGAACATTATGAAAAAACCTATCGCCAAGGAAATTCTCGCATTTCCCTCATTCCCATCAATGATGTCAGTTTTAAACAAGGAGGAGATACCCCCGATCATGCAGGCCATGAATGTGGCAATGCTTGCGATGTAGCCTTACCCCGAAAAGATGGGAATTATAGACAAGTGCTTCCCAGTTGGCAGGATAGCAAATACGCTCGAGATGCAGCTAGAGCTATTATTAAATCCTTGAGAGCCCAACCGCTGGTTACACGAGTTCTTTTTAATGATACTGTGCTGATTAATGAAGGGCTGTGTAAACTTGCAAGAGGCCACAATAACCATATTCACTTTGAAGTGGGTGTCCCACAACCAGAGAAAGCAATTGCTTCTGCCCCCTTACATTCAGAAAATTTGCTTCCCACCACCACAACTCCCATCAGATCTGTAACACAACAACCTGATCGTTGGGATCTGGCCCTACAAAATGCCCAAACCACAGGCGCATCCTTGAAAACAGCAAGACCCGAAGGAATATCACAAGGAGGGGTTAGTGCTTCCCATCAAATTGCCAAGGTAGATTTACCCAGAGTTGAAGCTATTAAGGAAAATCTCTATAAAGTAGGAGTCAAATGTGATGTGCCCCCTGCCATTATTGCTGCCATAGCCAGTCGTGAATCTCACTGCGGGAACATTTTGCAAAATGGTTGGGGCGATCGCGGTAATGCTTTTGGCATTATGCAGGTGGATAAACGTTATCACAAAATAGCCGGAGTTAATGAAGGGCCTGGCAGTGTAGCCCATCTCGAACAGGCCGTTGGCATTTTTAAGAACTATCGCCAACAGATTAGTCGCAACCATCCTAAGTGGTCGGATGCCAACCTACTCAAAGGGGCTGCCGTTGCCTATAATTCTGGGGTAGGGAACGTTCGCTCCATTGGGGGTATGGATCAAGGAACCACCCATGATGATTACGGCTCAGATGTAATTGCCCGCGCCCAATTCTACAGTAAACACCTTAAGAGTTTGGCTGAATGTAAATCCCCACAACAAAATGGCCATAGCCCTCAAATTATTGTTCCCACCCAGTCCTTATTACCCATTGGAGTCATTCAAGACACCTTAGAAGAGGTTGAAGAACCCATGGATATCTCCCGTTGGGATAGAGAATTAGTCAGCGCAGTCCAAGCAGGGTTACATCAACTAGGACTCCTCACCACTGTCGGCGATCCCCAAGAATTAAAACGGGTTTGGGCCAAATTCAAGAAACGTCATCATCAAGGAGAACCAACCCTGATTGGCCCAGGTAGCGCGCAGCTATTACTCGATCTGCTTGAAGTTCCTCACCCCGTCATCCCTGAACAAGTTCTCAATGGCCAAAAGATAGAAGTTGATGTTAAAGCAGGAAGCAAAACGGGAATTGCGAAAAGACTTCCAGGATACAATACCTTGGTTTATGAGCATGAATATATTCGACCAGGTGTTCCCTTAACTTGGGGTGAATGTACCAAAGGAATGTCTCGCTGGCCTACTCAAAAGGTGGAGGTCGATAATGCTAAACGTCTTGCTCAAGTATTTGGAGAGGTGAGACAAAAATATGGCACACCGATTATCATTACCTCTGGTTTTCGTCCACCCGCTGTAAATCGAGAACAAAGAGGCGCAAAATATAGTCAGCATATTCTCTTTAAAGCCCTGGATCTTGTGCCAAAAGATCGAAATTTACCTAAACTGCTTCAAGTATTAAGAAATACCCCAAGCGTGATTAGAATTGGGCGAGGAGAAAAACGAGGGTTTCTCCATATGGATATCCGTGATAATAATGCACCTCCAGGATTCCGACTTCGAGATGTTGGCCCAGGAAGGGAGTTTCCCTACTAATCGGACTTAAACCCACATGTCGCAGATTGCAGTGCTTCAGTAAATATTACTAGTGAAGCAGAGTCGCGATCGCCTCCTGCAAAATAATTAGCAAAATGTTTGGCTAAAGGCGGGGCAAAAACTAGAGTACTTGTAAATCCTGAAAAAAGATAAATCCCCTCAAAATTATCTAGTTTGCCGACTAGAAAGTTGGAATTATTGCTAAATGCTACTAGACAATTGTGCCAAGTTCCTGCTATTTTTGACAGTGAAGGTAGTATATTGGCAATACCATTACGAATTTTGGCCTCGCTCTGGAGTGGCTCGACAAAAGCGTTAGGCTCAGTAATGATATCGCTAACTTGACCCATACAGATACTGCCATCAAGGAATTGAATCGCTCCTGCTTCGGTAACCCCTGCCAGTAAATTTTGATGGGGTTGTTCCCACAGTGACTCTTTTTCTGGTTGAGTCACTTCCGCTTCCATCACTAGACGTTGTAAATTGGCAGGCATGACCAAAGTACGCAATTTAATCTCGGTAGGTGGAGTTTTAATTAATTGGGCGTGAGTAAAATAAATTTTGACTCTAATCCCCGCGTTCCTCAATAAACAACGAGTTAAACCACCAGCGCAAACTACTGTATAGGCTGCATGATAGCTGTTTTTATCGGTCTTCACTCCTTCAATTTTATTGCCTTGTTTTAACAAAGAAATTACTTCCTCAATTTTTATTTTTCCCCCTAATTTTAAAAAGGCTCTTTGATAGGCTAAATTAGTTTTTTGGGGATGAATATGACCATGAGGAAATTTTAGGGCGCCAGCGATCGCCTCTGGATTTAATAATGGTTCTAAGGTACAACTTTCTTCAATAGTGAGCAGTTGAGGTTTAATGGCAAATTGCTGATAATCTCCAGAAACCTGTTGAGGATTTGCTTCTTTATCGATAGTCAATAATAGCTCTAATTCTCTAAATTCTGTATCTGCTTCTAACTCTTGAGATAAATTACGGTGTAATTCTATTCCTTCTTGACATAATTGCCGAGTTAATTCTGTTGTCCCCGACCAATAAGCTAGTCCACCATAACTATAACGAGTAGCATTTTCTAGTTGAGCATCTTTTTCTAATAATAATACTTTAAATCCTTTTTTAACTAGTTCATAGCTTAATGCTGAACCAGTAATACCTGCACCGATAACAATAAAGTCGTAATTGTTCATTTTTTAAATTTTGAATTTTGAATTTTGAGTTTTGACTTGGAGCGAAGCGGTTGGCGTATTTTTTGCCATAATTGTTGATATCTTTCGAGCACTTCTTCTGATAAAGGTAAAATAAACTCACTTCTGTTCATGAGATCGTGCGGTGGATAAATAAGAACATTGTTAACTATATCTTTAGATAAATCAGATTTATTCAAGCTAAAAATAATTGGAGATGCAGCATTAGTAAATAGAGAAATTTGATTAGCTGCTAAGGAGTGCCAACAAAAATCAATCCAGTTATTGATTAGTTCGGAGTTAGAACGATTAATTTTTTGCGGTTTAACCCATAAATCTGACCAAATAGAGGTACCAGATGCTGGAATTACAGCTTCAATATTAGAGTAACGATTGATAATCGGTAAAATATCAGAAGACCAACCTACTGCTAACCAAGTATCTCCTAAAATTAGGGGTTGTAAATAATTGGTAGAATCATAAAATTTAACTTGTCTGTCTAAGGCAATTAAATACGATTTTAACTGGGGTATTTTGCTTAAATCGGTAGTATTGTAAGAGTAACCTAGTTTTTTTAAAGTGAGACCAATTACTTCTCTGGGATGATCTAGTAAGGAAAAGCGATCGCTTAATTCTTCCCGCCATAAATCACGCCAGTCAGTGGGCTGCCAACCCAACTTAGTAAATTTATCTACTCGATAAGCAATCATGGTACATCCCCAACGATAAGGAGCGCCCCATATTTTACCTTGAGCGTCAAGCAATCCTTGATTATTCCTCTTAACTAACCTGGCAAATTGTGAAGGTAATTTATCCCACTCAGTTAACTCTTCCACAGTCAAAGGTTGAATTAGCTGTTGTTTAATCGCCTCTGTTAACCAGTAATCTCCGAGAGTAACTAAATTAGATACGACTGGTGTTTTTTGATTAAATGATAGGGAAGGGAGAGAAAATCGCGATTTTTCTGGTTGATTAGTTGCTTTACCTTGCCAAGTTTGTAGTAAGTTAAACAAATCTTTTAATTGTGATTCTGGTTTAAATACTAACTTTCTGGATTGATTAAACTCTTTACGAAAAGCAGCAATCAATTGAACGGGAATAGAACCTTGTAGTAATAATACTTTTAAATTATCCTCTTGCTTACATCCTGTCATTACAGAGGAGAGAACGAAGCTAGTAGCACCAGTTAAAAAAGAACGACGAGTCAACATTATTTGGTTACATTATCTGTTTAGTGGTTCAACAACCATCAACTATCAACTATTAACCATCAACCATCACCTCAATTATTAAATTAATCAGGAATAGTTAGGGGTATCTCCTCAATTGACTCTAGCATAGAAGGAGAACTAAAATATTAATATGAGTGATTCTATGGATAAATTACAAAAAGAAGTTATGGAGTTGAACTACAAAGTAGATCGGCTCTATCAGATTGTCGAAAAACTGAGCATACAAATGGGCTCTTTAAAAACAGAAAAAGAAAAACAGCAAGAACCAAAGCCAAGCTTAACTTCTGTCTCTTCTTTGCCAGAAATTATGCCAGCATCAAAATCGACTAAGCCCAAAAAATTAGACAATACTGACCAAGAGTTTAAGATTAGACATAAAGATATCCTCAATGACGAGGATAGCCATAGTTTAGAAACATATGACTATTCTCCTATTGAATTAGGAATGTCTTGTGAATTACAAGTGCAGCGACTAACCGCACAGCTTACTGCCGCTTATCATCGCATTGCTGCTTTAGAAGAACAGTTACTGGCGAAAAGAAGTATGTCTTAGACGAGCAAAAATGTTTTCCACTGCTGTGAGCAGTTCAACGGGAGTCCAACCTTGGAGATGAGCGGCGATCGCGCTGCCTCCTGCACCTACTCCCTCTTTCACATATCCTCGTTCGTAAGCTTGTAAGCTTGGATAACTAGAGTCAGCAAAGCTCAAATTAGTTGCCAAGAGGGGAACATCGCCAATAATTTTGGCTAAATTTATGGTATCTCCGGTAGGATCCTCTGCTACCCAACGAGTGGTACCTACCACGATCTTCTCTAAACTTGCTTGAGCTTCTGAGAGCTGATTAATAGCTTTAATTAAAGCATATACTGCCAACATTTGCGTTCCTCCGGCCAACATTACTCCTACTTGAGAACTAGCAGCTAAAGCCATTCCCGCTACCACAATCTGCATGGGATCTCCTACCGCTGCCACTAATTCCCAGGGAGTGACTCTATCGGTGCACCATAATAATCCTGCTTCATTTAAACCCTGCTCTACTACCAACCATTTTTGTTGGTGATTACAACTAGGATGACTACTATTTACTTTTCCTTGAGCATTTATACCTAAACCTGTCAGCAAAGCTAAAGCCGTGGTGGTTCCTCCTACCACACATTCTCCCAGGAGCATAAAACTAGAAGGGGCAGCCCCTGCTAACTTTTTCCCCCATTTTAATCCTTGCTGATAGAGATGTTTGACAGTAGTCAGAGGCAATGCTTTCCCAGAGGAGAGGCAGTTGGCACTTACTCCGCCTAAATCTATGGCCGATACTGCTGGCGGTTGAGGAAGCCCAGCATTGAATAGGTAGATAGGGAGATTAAAAGCTTCCACTACTGCTCGAGAAATGAGTACCGGCGATGCACCCACTGCTAGAGGTGGCAAGGGATACTTCGGGTTAGATACAACCCCATTAATTAAAAATTCGGCATCTGCTAGAGCAGTGTATCGTCGAGCTTCCGGAGTTGCTCCCGCAGCAGAAATACCTGGAATTAATCCTGTAGCGGTAAATCCTAAGACACAAACCAATACTGGCTTACAATCACGATATGAACTTAACCATTGTTGTCCCTTTTCTATTTCAGTATAGATTTTGATTGACTCACTCATAATCTAAGATTACTTTGACCCATTCTGGAGGACGAGGAATAGGATTATTTAATCTATCTAGCATCAGTAAAGCGACGAGATGTACGGTAAACACGTAGATTAGGTTATTCAGAAATACCACGAATACTGCCAGAATCTGAATTAGCAATGGACTCGGTTGTGCCAATATTCCTAGCTTAATAAAAATCCAATCTGCTAATCCGGTGATTTGATTAATTACATAAACCCAGAGATCTTCGCCTAAAAGAATTGAAAATAGCCAAAAACGGAAGAAGAAACCCAAACTACCGATTAGACTGCCTATGAATAGCGATAAATTCCAACTAATATTATTACGCCACAAAGCTCCTAGTTGTACTCCCATTAAACCATAGGGCATTACATATAGAATACTCCGAGGAGGTCCCATTAATACCGACAGAAGTAAGCCAGAGACTAAAGCAGCCATCCAAGAAGCCCGTTGCCCCCTTCTGAGGTATATTAAAGCGATCGGCAAAGGGAATAACATTTTGAGAAAGGGACCAAGGTGAAAATAGTAATCAATCAACCAAATTAAACTAGCGGTACTGGCTAAAAAAGCACTTTCCACCATGGCGATCGTGCTGTTATTAATCCTACTATTTTTAGGAAAAGAGGATGAAAGGGTTTTTTTCCCTTCAGACACTACTTTTACTTCTCGATCATCCCCATCAACCCAATTAGAATCATTACTATATAAATCAGTTTCTGTATTAGACAATAGATTTTCTTGGTTTAGCGAGGACATGGAACACAATCATAGCATATTTGTCTCAATTTAGACAGCTAAAAAAACTAATTAAGCAATCAAGTATTAAAAGTTACAGCAAGAAAAGGTAACTCAATAAAATCGAATTAGGAAAAAATCTCTAACTCAAAAAATTCAGAAATGGCTCTCTGGGATCGTCTTAAGAGTATAGAGACTAAATCAGTAAAGATACTGAGGCTTTATGAAGTATTTATACAAATCTTGTAGTTGAATTCATATAATCTTTACGTAAATATACTTGATCTTTTTCAAAATTATCGTTAACCTAAATAGTTAGAAAAAGATAATATCGGCATCTTCCAACAAGCTTTTCTTTATTGCTTGTTGTAAGCTAAGAGAGAAGACACCTATGAGTGCACTCTGATAGCTTTGGTCGATAAAATTATTGTGTCTACTAGCTTGATTATCTCTCTCCAGAAACACCATTTTTTTAGTTCTAATGTACTGGCATTTCTTACATGCATAACGGGAGCAAGCACTTGTCCATGGGGCGCTCCTAAGAAACAAAAGTATTTCTTTTACATATCTGAGTGATATAGCATTTCACTAGTTTATGAAGTACACTTTGTCCAAAGATGTTTAAAAGGCTATAATTAATTGCTTGATGAAGTTAACTTTTGTAATGCTCTCCCCAAAATTTAAAAACCAAATCGCAAAATAGAAACAAATCAGGCCATCTTTAAGAATACTTAGCATGAAAACAAAAGCAAAGGATTCAGTAGCAATTACAACTAGAAAAGAGTGGCTCCGCCAGTGGGTTCCTATCAGCTTAATCTTGTTGGTGGCTACTGCGTTGTACCTCTATCAACTCGGCACCGAGAGCCTGTGGATCGATGAATTCTACAGTATTCGTGACGCCAAGATAGCGCGTCTGTCTGGTACACGCCCACTCTATTTCATCCTCCTGCGTGTCTGGATGCTATTTGGCACCAGCGACGCCTGGCTGCGGGGATTGTCTGTCCTTTTTGGCATAGGCAGTGTCTTCCTGATCTATCGTCTCGGTCGCCGCCTGGTTGGAGAGCCAACAGGTTTGCTCGCTGCATTTATTTTAGCTCTTTCACCACTGTTCATTAACTATGCACAAGTGGTGCGGATGTACACGCTGAGCACCTTTCTAGGTATAGTTGGAACGCTAGCCCTAGTCCATGCATTTGAGCATCCAACTGCCTCCTCGATGCGTTGGTGGGCTGGGGCCCGACTCTTATCAATCCTGACTACACCGCTTAATGTCCTGCTTCTATTACCCGACATCGTGTTGTTTACTTGGAGATTTCGCAAGCGGCGTCGTGTCTTGTTAGCTTTCGGGATGTGGCTCTTGCTGCTGGGAATTTTATGGCTTCCATTTGCAGTTCCACTAGCTACTAAGTCAGGACCTGAGTTTATGGCTGATTGGGTCGCTTCCGTGCCGAAACCTGGAATCATCGCGATTGCTCGCCTAGGGCAGTACTTTACGGTCATGCCTACTTTGGATCGGAGAGGTTTAGAATCACCTTTAGAAGTAATCTTCTGGCTTTTTAACACTGGGTTAATACCCATATCGATGTACTTGCTAGGCATGGCTTTGCTTAGTAAACAAGGTTCATCACGAATATTATGGCTGGCTGCATGGGCATTTCTGCCGGTAGTCTGTATATTTTTAATTTCTCGCATCTCTAGCTCTTTGTGGATACCTCGCTATCTATTGGTTGTATGCCCATACATTCTGATTCTTTTGGCAAAAGGCTTTATGAGAGTTTGGCATGAGCAACGTAGGGTGATAAGTATAGTGACGCTAGTATATATAGTTGCGTTAAGCAGTGTGCTACTGCCTTACTACACGACACTAGAACGACCGGATTGGCGGAGCGTAGCACAGATAATTAGCTTCAATGAAAAACCTGGTGATGTCATCGCTTTGTCTACCCGCCATGAGCATGATGACCATATAATAACTTATTACTTTGGTGATTACTATCGTGGCTCTGCACCTATTGAGTTTCTGGAAAGTTTATCTTTTGATTCTCCATTAGAAATCAAGCAACAGCAAGAGCAAAATAAAAAGCTCTTAGAGAGCTGGATTCAAAGATTCCAAACGCTCAAGTCACGCTTATGGCTAGTAGTTTACCGAGAGGATATATCTGCTGAGCAAATCGACCAAACAATCCGAAGTGAGATTGGAGAAGAGTTTCATGTGCAAACATACTGGAAATTCCATCCCAATATAAGTCTTTTTCTCGTGATTCCAAAATCTTCTCCCACAACTTTGGAAGATTCGGCCCTAAATTAATTAAAGATGCAATTATCTAATCTCATTTTTCTTTCACATCCAAAATTAAGTACAAACACCGAACCTTTATGAAGTACTTATATAAATACTGTAGTTCACTTCATATAATCTTTACGTAAACATACTTGATTTTTTTTAGAATTATGGCTAAGCTACGTAAGTAGTTTAGAAAAAAATATTATATTGTCTCTTCCAAGAAGCTTTCCATTATTGCTTCTTGTAAGCTAAGAGAGAAGACACCTATGAGTGCACTCTGATAGCTTTGGTCGATAGGATTATTGTGTCTCTTAGCTCAACTATCCTTGTGCCACTGTCTGGATAAAGACGATCTCCAGAACCCATACATTGGCATAATTTCAGTACTCTAAAACCATTATGACAAGATAAAAAGCTGCATAAATTTATCAACAACTCAAAAAACTAAAATTTAGTAGCCCTAAAAAAATAAAAATGAAAGTCGCCCTAGTTCACGATTATTTAACGCAAAGAGGTGGAGCGGAGCGTGTCTTTGAACTGCTGTGTCAATTCTTTCCCTCCGCTGATATTTTTACCTCGCTCTACGACCCTGAGAGAGGTATCGATTTCGGCTCTCGTTCAGTTTGGACAAGTTACCTGCAAAATATTCCTGGAGCTACTAGCCATTTCCGATTGCTCGCTCCACTGTATTTTTCTGCTTTTCGCACCTTAGATTTACGAGCTTACGATCTAATTATCAGCAGTACTTCTAGCTTTGCTAAAGGTGTCAGAAAAAGAGAAGGCGCCTTTCATCTGTGTTTGTGCCACAACGTCACCCGCTTTTTATGGGATACCCAGACATACCTCAAGGAGTATAAACACTACCAGTCTTTTTCCTGGTTGATCGAGCAAATGTTTAAATATTTAAGGAAAATTGACTGCATTTATGCTCAAGAGCCTGACATGTATGTGGCCAACTCTAGTACGGTAGCCCGCCGCATCCAGAAAATATACGCTAGGGAAGCAATGTGGATCAATTATCCGATTGACAGCAGTAAATTTGTCTTTTCAGGCCGGAAAGAAAACTTCTATTTAGTTTCATCTCGCTTGCTCAGTTACAAGCGGATTGACGTGATCGTTGAAGCTTTCAATTGGTTGGGATGGCCCTTGCTGATTGTCGGTGATGGTCCAGAGCGAGAGTACTTAGAGTCCAAAGCGTTAGATAACGTACAATTTTTAGGCTACGTCAGCGACGAGTGGCGCACTCGATTGATGGCTAAAGCTCGAGCCGTTATCGTTGCTGCGCTCGAAGACTATGGACTAGTACCCATTGAAGCCAATGCTAGCGGTACGCCAGTGATTGCTTATGGTGCAGGTGGGGTCCTCGATACCCAAATACCTGGGGTGACGGGAATTTTGTTTAAACAGCAGACCCCTCAGGCTTTGATAGCTGCCCTACTTGAGGCTGAGGATAAACAGTGGAAACCAGCTAAGATTCGGAATCATGCCCTGAGCAACTTTTCCGAACAAGCCTTTTTCAGGAAATTCACTCAGACCATCCAAGCAGTCTTAGATGATTTTTGCTATGCGAGACTGAATCAACAAATGAGCAAGAGATTATTATTAGGCGAACTCTTGCAAAAAGCTAATTTAGTATCACCTAGCCAGATTGGAGAAGCTCTCCGGCAACAGTCACAAGAGCAGAAGCGTCTAATTGGAGAGATTTTAGTGATGCAGGGCTGGATAAAACAAGAAACAGTCGAATTCTTTGCCTACCAGTGGCCGAAGTTATTGAGCCAAAATCAGAAGTCAGAGAGAAACCCAATAGGATTTTACTTACAACAAGCTGGCCTTTTAGAGCAGTATCAGATTGAGACATTACTACTCCAGCAGAAACAGCTACGACCATGGATAAGATTTGGCAAGTTGGCTGTCTCCCAAGGACTCTTGAATCAAAAGACAGTAGATTTCTTTGTCGAACATTTTTACCCAGAATACTCTAAAGTATCTAAGCCTGAATTTCCAGGCGAAGATGAGAAAACTAAACTCATCCAGAATTGTTTGTAGTCAAAGACTGAAAAGTATAAATATTGAGAAGTTCGTCAATCTCGGGAATCTCAGGAATTTCTTCTGTGTCAGACAACTCATCTGATAATTGTGCCCCTGCTTCAGAAACCCAGCTCATAATAGTGCTGTGATCGATGTTGGTTACTCTGGCGATGCCTCGAAAACCCATTCCATTGAGATACATTTTCAGACATCATTCCTGAACAGCGGGAGGATATCCTTTGGGAGTAGGAGATTCGACAAATTGATAGCCACAATCCTTACAACGATGGGATTATTTTCCTAGACGGAAACCATTTTTCTTTGTCTGAGATGAGCGGCATTTTGGACAGTGCATTGTTTTCTTAAATCTATGTGACACTTTTAATCTATAGCATTCTTTAATCACCAACGCCGAAATCCCTTACACCACTTTAATCTGACTTGAAAGTAAACACTTTCATCTCTGATGGTGAAAATTTTTTCATCGGGACTAACTTGAAACAGCCCTGCTCTCGAATGGGAGCAAAAAGTGACAGTAGCATCGGACTTTCATCTGTCGAAAATCAGGATGGCGAAAACTTCAGGACAATAACTCAATTGCAGCTGTTTTTACTCAGCTTAAAAGGGCTGGTGATATACTAGAACTTAAAGTGCAGATCTATTAATTTAGGGAAATAGCAATGACTAATAGCGCGGCTGACATATCAGAGCAAACAGAACTAGGTTACGGCCAACTTTTTGGTGTCTTGTGGCGTCGCCGTTTCTGGTTTTTGGCTACATTTATTAGTGTTTTTGCCCTTGCAACGGTGAAGGCTCTTAGAAAACCCCCCCTCTATAAAAGTTCGATGCAACTTTTAATCGAATCTTACTATAAGGACGACTTAGGAGAAGGTGGGTTAGAAGTTGATCGCGCTACTCAATTTTTTTTAATGAAAAGTTCTGGAATTTTACAAAAAGTAGTGGAGCGGCTTAAAAGTGATTATCCCGGAGTCACGACAGGTGAACTCAAAGGAGGCTTTTCCCTAAGCCAAGTTTCGAACGGCGATCAAGTAACAGATATTGTGCGAGCCGAGTATATTAGCGGAGATCCTATTAAAGCCCAGAAAACTCTCCAAGCGATTCAAGAAGTGTACCAAGAATACAATTTAGAACAACAGCAACAACGATTGTCTAATGGTCTGAGCTTTACTAATAATCAGGTGGAAGTCGCTCGTGAGAACCTGCTCTTAGCTGAAAGAGCACTCGAGCGGTTTCGCACTCAAAATTACCTGATCACTCCCACCAACAAAGCCCAAAGCATCTCCAATGATTTGACCAGGATAGCGCAGGAAAGAAAACAGCTAAAGGTCCAATACGAAGAAGCCCAAGCTCACTACAATGAATTGCGCGCTAATCTCGGGAACTCTTCTCGAGAAAATTTACTCACTGCTTCTCGTTTGAGTGAATCCTCTCGCTACCAAGAACTACTCAACCAAATTCAGAAAATTGAAGTATCTCTGGCAACCCAGGGCGTAAGATTTACAGATGTTAACCCGATCATCCGAGATTTGCTTGAACAACGCCGGAACCTACGGCAACTCTTAGAAAAAGAAAGAGAAGGAGTTTTAGGAGGAGTTTCCGGTCAATACACGTTTCAAGATTCTCTGCAGAGAGAACAGCAATTAAGCTCAGTTGACTTGAATATGATTAACGAGTTAATAGAAGTGCATCGCACTCTCTCGAGTTTGCAGACACGCGACCAAAGCTTGGCGGAGAACGAGCAGAAGTTGCGAGTCGAGCTCAATAGATTTCCTAATTTGATATCTCAGTATAATATCCTAAGCCAGCAAGTGGAAGTTAGGCGAACTGTTCTCGAGCAACTCCTCCAAGCCCAGCAACAGTTAAGTTTGGAGCTCAATCGCGGCATATTTAATTGGCAGGTGGTAGAGCCTCCCGGAGTTTGGCCAATTGGTCCTAATACAAAAAAAGACTTGCTCTTAGGTGGAGTTGTAGCTTTATTCTTGGGAGGGGTAGTTTCCTTTGGACGCGAAGCACTAGATGATACTGTCTATACTTCTGAGCAGTTGAAGCAGAGTCCGCTTCCCTTGCTAGGAGCGATTCCTAAGTACAAGCAGTTTTCGATCTCAGATACAGCCTCAATACTTCAACTCCTCCTCTGGCCAGTTGTTCGAGAATCACTCGACCTCATCTATAAAAATATCCAACTACTATATACTTCACCTCAGAGAGAGGAAGAAAAATCAACCTTGCTCCAACCCAAGTCTCTTGTCGTCACTTCAGCCCTACCAGGGGAAGGAAAATCAACCTTGGTCTTAGGGCTGGCTCTCAGTGCTTCCCGCACGCAGCAGCGCATCTTGGTGATCGATGCCAACTTGCGGTCCCCTACTTTACACGACCAGTTGGAACTTCCGAATAAGATAGGACTTTCTACCTTCCTGAGTGAGGGGGTAGCTAATCCAATTCCCCAGAGTATTTCCCTTTGTGGTTCAAAGATCGACATATTGACATCTGGCCCCATTCCCCGAGATCCTTTCAGGCTTTTGAGTTCCCAGCGCATGAAAAAACTGATGCAAATCTTTACTAATAGTTACGATCTAGTTTTGGTGGATACTCCCGCTGTTTTAGGTGCGGTAGATGCGATTCAAATTGCTTCTGGAGCGGAGGGATTAATCATGATAGCCCGCCTTGACCAAGTCAATCGAGCTGATCTAGCTGAGGCGATTTCCTTATTGAATAAATTGCCCGTATGGGGGATTGTCGCTAATGGCACTAGAGAAGTGAAAGGAAGCTATCTCACTCTAGACGAAGCTGAGGAAAATTCCCATTCTCTCTCTTACTCTGGTACCTCTAATTAGTCTGGCATTATGCTTGAAAAAGCCTGTAGTATACTCTAAACGGCTAAGAATTTAACATTTCGGAATAATTGGAATTTCCAAGTTAGCAGTGTGGTGAGTTTCTCTTTGTTCTCTGTGTTGGCGGTTTAAAGACAATTACTAATCGCTTTCTTAAAATCATCGAATGTCTCATAATACTTAGAATATAAACATTCGTTAGGAACGAACTTCCACAGACGTTCCATTAAGTTGAGATGAGGAGAATAAGACGGTAAATACAATAACTCTATTCCCAGTTGTTGAGCGTAGTCTCTGACCTTATGACATTTCTGATAACGAGCATTCTAATTATCTTAACTTGTTACGAATGAGGAAGACGAGAATAATTAAGCTTTTCTCCTTTTTGCTTAACCATCACCAAAAGTGAGCAAGATCCAAAATTTGGTTCAGAATATACAATTAATTTTACCTAGTTACTGAAGATCATGACTACATCAATCTTATTAAAAACTCCTAAGTTGATTAACTTTTCCCTAGACTCTCCCTGGCAAGAGGGATGGGAGCCAGTACCTTCCTTAAAGAACTGTACCCTCAAATGGCGGCAGAAAAAGCTGTGGCTCAAACGAGTTGACAGCGGTATTTCAACTAATCTGCCTGCATTGGAGAGTAAGGAATGGCTACTAGAATGTTTACAGCGATCGCCCGTGCAGTTAGTTTGCATCGATCCCAAGCTAGAAGAAACTCAAATCCAGTTCTGGGCTGATGTCTGTAAACAGACAAAAAAACAAGCTAGCTTACGAATTTTGGGTAAGTTGGAGCAGCAAAATACTTTCTGCTGGGGGATCAAGCGCAGCTTTGACTGGTTGGCGGCAGCCCTATTGCTATTAGTCCTCAGTCCACTTTTTTTGGTCTTGATGCTGCTGATACGGGTAACTTCACCAGGTCCAATCTTTTTCCGGCAGTGGCGGATAGGGTATCGAGGCCAACTGTTTGAGATGCTCAAGTTTCGCTCTATGGCGGCGGGAGCAGAGAAAATGCACCATCAGGTTATGGGTGAACAGGCGGGATTACACAAGTGCCACAACGATGACCGCGTAACTCCTCTAGGTGCCTGGATGCGCAAGTTTAGTTTGGACGAACTACCCCAGTTAATCAATGTGCTGCGGAGTGAGATGAGCCTAGTAGGACCCCGCCCTTGGGCACTATATGATGGTATAAGGATCAAACGGCCCTGGAGGAAAAGATTGAAAGCAATGCCGGGAATCACTGGTGCATGGCAAGTGAGTGAAAGATCTAACCTGCTTGACTTAGAAAAAGTAAGCCAAATTGACCTAAACTATCTCAGGAATTGGTCTTTGTGGAAAGACTTTCAAATTCTGATTCTGACAATTCCCAGGGTTATTTCAGGTAGGGGCGCTTGTTAACAAGGTAGTCCCGATAAAAAAAAGACAGTGGATTAGCTATTGTTAAGTAATGTACTCGTCACTTTAGCGCTCATTTTTGTAACTAGCAACTCAGGTTAGATAATAACTATATGATGGATATAGATCATGACTTACACCTTTCCTACTTCTAATTATGCGATCACTCAAGTCAATCAGTCTTTTTTGATTGAAATTCCTACTCAGTTAACTCTGTTAGAATTCAAGGAGTTCGAACATCAATCGGGTTAAACAACCATAATATAAACTCTTTCTTCTTATTGCTTTCAAGTGTTTTTTATTATGGGCAATTACCCCGACGGCATATAAGCATTCTCATCCCAATAAATATGAAAATAATCTATAATCTTGCGAAAAAGCTAAAATTTTTGCATGATAATTATATAGTTTTTAGAGAACTAAAACATCTTTCTAGAATCGCTACTCTGGCAATCATTTTTGCTACTTTGGCGGCATTATTTGAGGGATTCAGTATTGGCTTATTAGTTTCATTTTTGAACATCATAACTGATACTAATACTCAGCCGATTCAAACAGGAATCCATTGGTTTGACGCATTCATCCAGGGAGCCAATCTGTCTCCTACAGCTCGAATCTATCGCATTGCTGGCTTTATTTTACTGGTGATCTGGTTGCGAGTATGCTTAAGCTACCTCGCTGCAATGTGTACAGGAATAACGGAGCTTAAGATCTTAGATCGGATTCGTCGTCAGGTTTTCGAACAACTACAATCTTTGAGTTTAAGCTTTTTTCACCAAAGCAGTTCTGGATACTTAATAAATACGCTCACAAATGAAGTAGAACGACTAAGAAGTTTTTTCAGCGCGCTGTCTGCTTTATTGACAACGGGCTTAACTGCTTCAGTTTATGCCATTGCGCTTTTTTCTTTATCTTGGCAGCTTACTATCGGCGCTTTAGTCCTGTTTTATCTTCTAGCCTTAGGGATATCGACACTAAACAAATACATTCGGGAATTTAGCTTTGCAATCTCGAAAGCCTCTCAAGAGTATACCTCGATAGCACTAGAGTTTATCAGGGGAATTCGAACCGTTCACACCTTTGTATCTCAGGACTTCGAACGCCGCCGTTTTTATCAAGCGAGTTCGAGCCTTGTTAAGGCTTATACTAATTTGCTCCTATTTGGAGGCTTGGTTAAGCCACTGGGTGATGGATCGGCAATAACCATCCTGATAGGTCTGATTATGCTGACATTTTCAGGATTAATCTTCAATGAAATTCTCCCAGTCGGCTCGTTACTCACGTTTTTCTTTGTCCTCTTTCGTTTCATCCCATTATTGCAAGTTATTAACGGTATCATCTCACAACTCAGCGGCTTAGCGGGTTCAGTGGACAACATCAAGCAGTTTTTGAGAACGGATGATAAACCCTATTTTGTAGATGGGACGAGCAACTTTTCCAGGTTAGCTCGTTCAATTGATTTGGTTTCTGTAGATTTTGGCTACACTCGCGATCGTTTAGTCTTGCACAATATCACCCTGACCATCAAGCAAGGAGAGATGACAGCATTGGTGGGAGCGTCGGGTGCTGGAAAGACAACCCTAGTCGATCTAATCGCTCGTTTTATCGACCCAATTCAGGGTAAGGTCTGTATAGATGGCATCGATTTGCAGAAATTTAGGATTGCCTCCCTACGCCGTAAGATGGCAATTGTCAGCCAGGATACGTTCATCTTCAATACCTCTGTTTATAACAACATTGTCTACGGCTCAGAAGGAACAAGTCAGGAGCAGGTGATCGAGGCAGCACGCCTCGCCAATGCCTTGGAATTTATCCAAGATATGCCAGAGGAGTTTGAAACAGTTCTCGGCGATCGCGGTGTGCGTTTATCGGGTGGTCAACGTCAGCGCATTGCGATCGCTCGTGCTATGCTGCGTAACCCGGAAATATTAATCCTTGACGAAGCAACCAGTGCGTTGGATTCGATTGCGGAGCGTTTGATTCAGGAGGCTTTAGAGAAACTGTCAGTAGGTCGGACAGTCATTGCCATTGCCCATAGACTATCCACCATCGCTCGTGCCGATAAAGTGGTGGTATTAGAACAAGGTCGTATTGTCGAGCAAGGTTCATATCAAGAATTGCTAGAACAACGGGGTAAGCTTTGGAACTACCATCAAATTCAATACAACTTGGATAATGCGCCTGAACGAGATCAGAAACATTTTACTCTCGAAAAGTGAGCGTCAAACTAAATTGAGAAAATACCAATCCTAAAAACCACAGAATTTGCAGAGGTGTTTAAAGATGCTGAACAAAGTTATGATTAAGAAGTTTGTTAAAGACAAAATGCCCCGGGCTGTTCAGTTTATAAGAGGATGTCTTGAATTGAAATACAAGCTCCTCGCCAAAGTCTGGCCCGAAAAATCAATCGTCTTTTTCACCGGTTCAACTTTTGACGAATGGTCTCCAGCCAGTCTGACAGAAGGCATTGGTGGTTCAGAAACTGCTGTTATTTACCTAGCTAAGCTCTGGAGCAAAATGGGGTACCGTGTGACTGTTTATGGTAACCATGGTAAAAGGTCGGGTGTTTATGATGGAGTCAAATATTGTCACCACACCAAATTCAATAAGTATGACACCTTTGATACTCTCATTTTTTGGAAATATTGGCCTGTCAACTTCTATGTAAACTTTCCTTATAAAGCTAATAGAGTTTAGTCAAGTTGGAAACATGGGATAACATCGCTAGTTTATGGTTAAAGGAAATGGCTTGAAAATAAATTTAATATTTTCCTGCTTGGTAGTGAAATTTGTTTATTTTATATATAGGAAGGCTGAGAAGTGATTATCGCAAAAGATGAACCTATTGTCGTGGTTTGCGCGGCTGATGATAATTATGCCATGCCTCTAGCAGTAACAATGCGCTCTGCTGTTGAGCATCTCGCAGCCAACAGAAAAATTGTTTTCTTTATTATTGATGGAGGAATTAGAGAACCCAATAAGCGGAAAATTTTAAAATCCGTAAAATTAGAGCAGTGTGAAGTTAGATGGCTAGCCAAACCTGATGAGCGGCGACTTGGAGCAGATGTATTAATCTCAGGACACATTACAATTGCTGCCTACTACAGGCTTTTCATTCCTGAGCTTCTGCCTGAACAATACAAGAAAGTAATTTATTTAGATTGCGACTTGGTAGTTAAAGAAGACTTAGGTCAGCTATGGGATATTGAGATGGGAGAGTATTGCCTCCTAGGAGTTCCAGACTATAGAGCGCCCTACGTATCATCTCCTCTAGGTCTGATCAACTATAGAGAACTGGGTATATCTCCAGATTACCAATACTTGAACAGTGGAGTATTGGTAATCAATCTCCAAAAGTGGCGGACTAATAATATCACTGACAAAGCAATGAAATACCTTCAAGAGAATAGAAAAAAATTGAGGTGGCATGACCAAGACACAATCAATGCCTTGTTCCCAGGCAATTGGGGAGAACTCGATCCGAGATGGAACCACCAGGGCATTATAGATATCGTAGATCAGGAAATATTGTGGAAGGGGAGTAAATTTCCAGAAGATATTTACAAATATCAACATTGTAATCCATACATAATTCACTACGCCTACATAAAGCCATGGAACACTTTAGAAAAATGTCCACGCAATAATGAGTTTTTTAAGTATGTTGACATGACTGCCTGGTCAGGATGGAGATTCACCTTTTGGCACTGGAACTGGCTTAGGCTTGTGGGCAAGATAAAACGTCTTAGAAGTGAGTTCTATCTAAAACTACAAGGCA
>JAAUYA010013896.1_pt1 | contig 22800 bp, 24 predicted proteins | sample 7278161 | NCBI WGS metagenome assembly JAAUYA01 (sample SAMN14350120, study PRJNA611818) | marine sediment metagenome | isolation source: surface marine sediment (3m) | place: French Polynesia: Moorea | collected 2018-08
AGGAAGAACCGAAAAGTTAGTGGTCCCTGAGCAAAGCCGAAGGGTGGCTCGCTTTCATCCCCACCTTCCGCTTCGCTCCAGAGTGGGGACTTCTCGCTCGCATCTGTTAAAGTTGATAATAATCACGACTTTGGGGGACTAGTGGTGGAATGCAGAATTAAGAATGCAGAATGCAGAATGAAAAAGCCTTATTTTTCAATACTTACACGGATTCTAAACTCCCGTTTCATTTACGCCCTTTACCACTAGCTTTTTTATTTGCCCCCAGAATCCCCCTTCCGTCCAACACTATCAGGTAAAGAAACCCAACTTAATTTCTTATCATGCTTTTTATCGAACATGACATCACAAAAAGATTTGACTAAAGTTTCCTGTTGAGCAAGCATTTTGTTTAAAGTTTCTTCATCAGGATGATCCCAACCTAACAAATGGAGAAAACCATGAGAGGCTAACCAAGCTAACTCGATCGCTAAAGAATGTCCTTGTTGTTGAGCTTGAACTTTAGCAGTTTCCACAGAGATAACTAAATCGCCAAGATACAAAGATGCCGATGATTCTATCAAAGGGGCTTGTACTTCTAATGCTGCGAAAGCTAACACATCAGTAGGTTGATTTTTAGAGCGAAATTTACTATTGAGATTTTTTATTTCTTCATCGTCAGTAAGTCTCAAACTAAGTTCATAAATTTTTGTTTTAGGAAGATCGGGATCTAGATATTCTAACCATTGTTGAAACCAATTTTGCCAAGTTTCTGGAGCAATAGGACATTCTTCCTCAAGTTGGAGGAAGAATAAATCCTCAAAATGCAGTTCTACTGTTAAACTAGGTTCTTTCATCTTAATATCGTGTCCGATTGATTACCCATAATAAAAATAGCAACGTGCGTAGGTTGGTCTTGTGTAGGTGAAACCCAACGAATATGGGGGTTGGTGTTGGGTTCTACTTCGTTTCACCCAACCTACGGGTATTGCGGTTAATTTGCCGGACATGATCTTAGCGAGTGAGGTAAGAAATTCCCACTAAAAATGTTAGTAACCCAGCAGTAGTTAAGAAAAAGTGCTTCAGGGAAGTACCTTTTTTTCTTACCATATTACGCATCGCTAGTTTGACATAACTAGGTTGTGGTTCGTTAGTTTCAGTTTGTGTAGTAGTTTCTACCTCAGTGTTATTCATAGATTGTTAATTGTTCATTGTTTTTCAGTACCAACCATCAACCATCAACACTTTTAACGGTCAACAGACCCCATAATTACGTCTATGCTGCCAAGAATAGCTACAATATCTGCTACTTTAACCCCTGTAAGTAAATGAGGCAGAATTTGCAAATTATTGAAGTCAGGAGCCCGAATTTTCCAGCGCCAAGGAAAAACATCATCATTGCCGATAATAAAGATGCCTAATTCTCCCTTACCACTTTCCATACGTACATAATGTTCACCAGCAGGAATTTTAAAGGTGGGAGCAACTTTCTTGGCAATATATTGATATTCAAAATCATTCCACTTTGATTTTTTTCCTTCCGCCATGCGTTTTGCTTCTAAATTCTCGTAAGGACCACCTGGTAATCCTTTTAAGGCTTGACGGATGATTTTAACAGATTCACGCATCTCCCGTATTCTCACTAAATAACGGGCGTAACAGTCACCAGCAGTTTCCCACTGTACTTCCCAGTCAAAGTCATCGTAACATTCGTAGTGGTCAACTTTGCGTAGATCCCACTTTACCCCCGAAGCGCGCAACATCGGACCGGATAACCCCCAATTAATTGCTTCATCACGGGAAATAGTTCCCACTCCTTCTACCCTTTTTCTGAAGATAGGGTTATTGGTGATTAGTTTTTCATATTCATCAACTTTGGGGTCAAAATAATCACAGAAGTCTTCACACTTATCCACCCAACCATAGGGTAAATCTACCGCTAGACCTCCGATGCGGAAATAATTATTATTAATTAAGCGCATACCAGTGGCAGCTTCCCAAAGATCGTAAATCATCTCCCGTTCGCGGAAAATATAGAAAAAGGGAGTTTGAGCACCTACATCTGCTAAAAACGCCCCTAACCACAGTAAATGGTTAGCGATACGGTTAAGTTCTAACATAATCACCCTGATATACTGGGCTCGTTTAGGAACCTCAATATCTGCCAGTTTTTCTGGGGCATTAACGGTAATTGCTTCATTGAACATTCCCGCTGCATAATCCCAACGACTCACATAGGGAACGTACATGACATTAGTGCGATTTTCAGCAATTTTTTCCATTCCTCGGTGGAGATAACCAATTACGGGTTCACAGTCAACCACATCCTCTCCATCGAGAGTGACAATTAACCTTAAAACCCCGTGCATCGAGGGATGATGGGGACCCATGTTTATTACCATGGGTTCAGTTCTAGTTTCAATTTTGGGCATAAAGCACCTGTTCTCCACTTAGTGACAACTATTTTCTACTATCAACCAAATGGTAGTAGTTCTACAATATGGTTTTTGCTCTATTCACTTTTTGTAGAGCAATGGTACATCATTACATTTTAAGTTATAATCCTATAGTTGTGTTGACCATTAACTATATTTAAAAAATTATCTAATGAACACTGATTTGAAATCTTCTTATTCTGTCTTACAAACTTCTATGGTTAGTTCTGATAGTTTCGTCAATCAGTTAAAAAAATCTTATCAAGCCGATCAACAAGTTAAATACTTATCTTTAAAAGCAGACATAGATCTTTTACTCCATAAGTTACAAAATTATCAGCAGGTTCAACCGCTTCGCCCTCAGTCAACTGCCCTTAATCCCTCCCAGGGTGAAAAACATACACCATCGTCCTTCCCACCAACTCAGGATAAATGAAGCGAATCTGTCACAAGTCAAACCTGATATCTGGAACTTAACTTATGTCGGTGGAAGGATAATATTGCCGGAACGGCATGTGACTTAAAGGAAAATTTTGCCGCAATGGCAAGCTTATGGCTCCATTCCCCAAATTGTTAGGGTGAATTTTTGACGACAGAATAAAGATTTCAGCCTTCGTGGCGGCAAGATTATGGTTCCGGTTTTGGCAATATTATCTTATCCTTCCACCTACAGCAATGCTTACAGCCTAGATTGCCCCTAGTGACAGCTTCGCTAGTTCCCCCCCTAGTTAAATCAACGCAAGGATCATCCACGTTCGTCAGACCAAAATTTGCGGGTGAGGCAAAAATGGAGTTGGTAAATTCAAATACATCAACTGCGATGAGATTGATAGCCGAATTGCTCCTAAATTCCGTTAATTCCCCACTCAACAGAGGGTTGAATTCCACTGAAACAGCCTTGAAGCTATATCTAACCCCGCCTCTCCTCTAGTAGCTAAGGGATTAAGTCCTAAATCGGTCGCATTGGGTTACAGCTCCAGCAATAGTCAATCCTTCAACAATTAGTAGTAATATCGTTAACCGCTTGCGAAATTGTAGCACTAGCACCGGCATCATCTCCCTCTTGCTTTTGGATGGCTGCCTCAGAGATGAGATTGTTACTCCCACCCCAAACTACATAGAGAGCTTCCGAGGAAGCCACTCCCTCTGTTTGCGACTGAAATATACCAAATTGGTCTACTCTAGGTCCTGTTCGTGCTGCACCGAAGGCAAAGATAGTCCCATTGTCGAAGGAGGGAGATGCCTCTAAGCCAAGGCTAGCGGCTAGATTTTCAACCCAGGTTAAGCCGTTAGTAAGCCGACCGTTTTCGTAGGGTAAACTGGGAACCAAACCGCCGAAAGGAACTTCTTGAAAATTCGGCATTGTGAAAAGGGCAGCGTTGCCAGCATCGGAGAGACTATCGCCAAAAACGACAAGCTCAGTGAACGAGGCAGCTAAAACACTAACCGGCAAAGCCGAAAGCACCAGAGATAGAGACAGAACACGGATTTTTTTAGCAAACATTAATCAATTTCAATCCCTAATTCCCGTAATTTTGCTTCTAATTTATCCGCTCTTTGTTTTTCCTGAAGCGCTTTTGCTTCCGCTTGATTAGCATTGTTTTGGGCTTGTAAAGCTGATTCTTCCGGAGTTGGAACTAATTGTCTTTCAATAGTAAAATAACGCAATTTATCCTCATAAATACCTAGAAATAAACCTAAACTTTCACTCCAATATAAATTTTTATCAGGTGTAATCGGTTGATATTTACCTTCTTGTAACCGAAATCCAGCTAACTCTAAACTCTCTGGTGAAAACCAAAAATATTCTAAAGTACGAAATAGATTTTGATAGAGTTCTTTTTTCAAGGTTTTATCAATATTAGCGGTTGAATCTGATAATAATTCGATAATTAAATCTGGATATTGTCCATTTTCTTCCCAGACAACCCAGGATTTGCGAGGACGTTTTTCTGTATTTTTGACCAAGAAAAAATCCGGGCCACGAAAATCTCGATTTTTTAGTTGTTGCCGACTAAAATAAATGGTTAAATTTGCCCCAATAAAGAAGTCGTTACGCTTGCGCCATAACCACTCTAAACAAGCAACTAATAAAGCTAATTGGGTATAATGTTCGCTACTTTCCATTTCTGGTTCATCACTTTCTAGTTGACTAGCAGAGGGCATTAAATCGGCGAATTCTGCTGCTGTTAAAACCATTTGTTATTGTCTCTAAAACTTTAGATAATATTATACAAAAATAAAGATGAGCTGGCGATCGCCTTTGATCTTACCTATCACTCCCTGAGGCTATACTTGAGATAAGATCCAACATTAAAGGAGATCCAAATGCCCTCTCCATTTCCAGGGATGAATCCCTACTTAGAAGAGACTGCATTATGGTCAGGCGTTCATCACTGGCTGATTAATGCAATTGCGAGATCGTTGGGTCCTCAATTGCGCCCTAAGTACATTGTGGCAGTGGAAGAACGGATTTATGAAACTAGTGGGGAAGATGCTGTGCTGGTTGGTATTCCTGATGATGTAGTGGTACAAAGTTCTTCAACTGCACCCCCACTAACTCAGTCAAATGTAGCCATTGCGCCTCCCACGACACAACCGATAACAGTAACAATTCCTATGCCAGAAACCATCAGACAAGGCTATTTAGAAATTCGCCAAGTGGGAACCGAGGAAGTTATCACGGCAATGGAAATTCTCTCTCCTATCAATAAGAAATCTGGAGCTGCTCGTCAGAAGTATGAAACAAAACGTCAAAAGATATTGGGGAGTTTTACCAATTTGATCGAAATTGATTTACTCCGCCAAGGTAACCCAATGCCAATTTTTAGCAATGGCATTCAGACTCATTATCGGATTTTAGTAAGTCGCAGCCATACTCGCCCACAAGCTGATTTATATGCTTTTAATCTCCAGCATGTAATTCCTTCGTTTCCCATCCCTTTACGCTCAGAAGAACCAGAGCCATTAGTAGATTTACAAAAGCTCTTGCATGAGATCTATGATTTAGGTAGTTATGATTTGAGAGTAGATTATAATCGGGAACTAGTACCAAGCTTATCAGAAACAGATGCAGCTTGGGCTGATCAATTGCTGCGGGAGAAAGGATTGAGGTTATAGTGCTATGGATACATGGGAAATAAGGGTAAGGTGGGCATTGTTATGACGAAAGCGATCGCCCTGCTACACAAAACGATCCCCTACCTCCCCGGCTGGAAAGCAGGGCTGTTTCATTCTCGGTTAAGACAGAGAAGGAACCAGGGAGCAGGGTGTTGGGTTTCACTTCGTTCCACCCAACCTACGATTATTGTGGTTAATTTGCCGGACATGATATTAGTTGTTAGTCTTCCCGCCGACAAGATAAAATTGGAGTAATAGTAAGAGAAACCTAAATCAATGCCGATATCTGTTCATGCACATACTAATTTACCTAATCTGGGTTTAGATGCCTCACAGCGGACTTATATTAGCCGTCAAGCTATTCTCTTTAACAAAATGCTTCCAGAATTACTCCGTCAATATGCGGGTAAGTGGGTGCTGTTTGAAGATAATCAGGTACTTGATGCTGATGAAGATTACCATGCTTTGATTGAAAGAGTCAGAAAAGCTTTGGATGACAAAGTTGTGTTAATCAAAAGGGTTGAACCTGTTTCTCTTAATTGATTAAGAGAGCTCTAGTAGTGGGAACTTACAGCTATACTTTTGTTTCGACAGAAATTACTCCCATTCCTTTAATTCCAGTTCAACTGAGATCGCCTACCTCCAATTCTCCTTTATCAATTGATTGTCAAGCAATTTTGGATACTGGTTCAGACTGCACTCTTGTCCCGATTCCGTTAGTCATGCAAGTCAAGGGGAAGGCAGGGAAAAACTCGATCCGTATTCCCTTCGGCGGTAAGATGAATCTTGGCATTCCCTATGAGGTTGGTCTAATTTTTGATAAATACAGCTACTCTACAGTTAAAGTATTTGCCTGTTCGGTTGAGGAGCTTGGGGAAATTCTGATTGTTGGTCGCGATCTGATCAATGAGCACCGCATCGAGTTTGATGGCTGTAATCTTACTTTTACTATTTTCTAAAAAATGATCAGACAGTTGTTCTTGGAGACTTTTCTGCCTGTGGCGATCGCCTTGTCTAGCTCGTCAGCCATGGGCGATCGCCCCAATACTATCAGCATAACCAATTCTTTGTCCATTTTTTTCTAAATCAGCATAAATTCTCCCCGCTAAAACCCCCTCATTGAATCCCATTGGTGACACTTCTTCCTGTTTCCATCTCGTCAGAAATTGAGTAATTTTATCTTCTCTACCCAATTTTTGCCATCCCTTAATCACCTCCATGACCGTAATAATTGAAGTCGTATAATAACCTATTATCGCACGATAGGCAGTAGCATGGGAAAGCAGGGTTAAATTCCGTTGCTGGAAGAGTTTATCGCCGAATTGATGATTATACCAATTTCATTTAATCATGCAACAGTAGGGGCATAATATATTATGCCCCTACTGAATTACGCTGGTACAAACCCGATGGCATTTGAAAAATGGTATTAATTTGACCTGCTTGTGTTACCCAAAATCCCGCCTTTTTGAACAACACCGGATAGCTTAACGGGAGAGTGTCAAACTGACATCGAAGCTTTAGGCAAAGATAAAATCGTTAAGATCGATGAGATTTGCTGAAACACCCGTTAAGATAGCTGTGTCAGTTCCTGAAATTTGGATTAGAGTACCCCTGTTACTTTCAAGAATGTTCACGTCGTTCTCATTAAATCCGCCAACGCCGAGCTTATCAGTCATATCTTCAAAATCGGCGATCGCGTGGGGAGTACCGGGAAGATTTCCTTGAGTAATCCAGAATTCGTCATTGCCTTGGTCGCCAGTCATGGTAGTATCCTGTTGACCAGCATAGAGGATGTCGTCACCTGTACCTCCATCAAGCCAGTCGTTGAGTCCTGCTCGCAAGATGTCGTTATCACCTTCGCCAAACAAGGTGTTGTTGCCTGCACCATTGGTAACTATAATTTCATCGTCTCCAGGTCCACCGAAGAGCTGATCGCAGAAATTCCCAGTTAGGATATCCTTACCGTGACCGCCGTAGAAACGGTTTCCTCCCTCGCTACCAGAGCCATCTACCTCGTCGTTGCCACGCAGAGCATAGACTATTACTGGACTATCCACAATGGTGCGGACATCATTGCCCTTGGTCAGATAGATCGTAGTCGGAGATTCAAGCTGGTGGTTGCCGAAGTCAATATCCGTAGCAATGTCACCAGGAGCGAGCTCAACCATGTGATGGCTGGAAACTTCACCCGTGAACGAGAAGTTGTCAACTAACAGTCCTGAATCAACTACTTCATCTTCTACATCGACTACTCCAACTCCCAGGGTGAACATGCCGTCCGTTGGGAAAGTATAGTAGAAGGTCTCAAATCCCGTTTCTTCATTGAAATCGGTGGGAGAAGAGACAAAAGTGCTATATGTGTCAGCCAGGGTGTCGAAGCTGTCTGACACGATCGGGACGATCGAGACGAAGGCAAAATCGTTGTACGTCCAGTCGGGTGTGAACTCGTCGGTAAGGAAGTTCCAATCGAAGCTTACTTGGTCGCCAGCCGATACAGTAAGCAAACGCGCGATCGCCGCTCCCGAGGTGGCGTCGCCATTGCCTAAGCCATCCAAGCTTCCCGGAGTCAATTCAAGGAAGTTTTCGATCTCGGTGTCGCTGACGGAACCACTGCCGTTAGTAACCAAGGCTTGATAGGTTCCTTCAGTCGGACCTGAACCAAAGCTATTAGACTCAATGCTCGTATTTCCCAAAATTTGCCAACTAGTGAAGTCACCCATTTCAAAACCACTATTAAGCCAACCAGGACAAGTCTGATGCCAACTGGGTTGTATTACTTCGGCCACGGCGTAAGTGCCTGGTGCTAGGTCAGTGAAGGCATAATTGCCGTAGATATCCGTTTGAGTAGAGACCTCTCCGGGATCGTGCTGACTATTGTGGTTCTCATCAAGATAGACGATGCAGTTCCTCAAACCGGGTTCACCTGTATTTGGTTCGCCATCTCCATTCAGGTCGCTCCATACCTTGCCGTGAATCTCGCCAAGTGGCAGGTGGTTGCCGAAGTTGATGTCGGTGGCGATTTCGTCAGGTTCGAGTTCTACGGTTTGGCGGAAGACATTACTATTCTCCAGAGTGATCGTATCAAAGTACTTATCACTGTGGGTGCCACGAAAGGCAATGCTACCCGAGGTAAACATATTACTGTAGCCGGTAACGCTGTTGAGCAAGGTTGTACCATCACTGTCAAACAACTGTGCAGTAATGTTACCGCCTACTCCCCAATCCACCTCTAGTTTGTACCATTGGTTAGGAGTATAAGTTTGAGAAACAGCAGCAATACTGTTGTACCTGTACTCTTTATTCTCCTGAATTATGAGTTGCTCAGTATTAGGTGCTAATACCGCAGAAAGGGTACCGGTTTCAGATGCGCCAAATCCGAAGTAAGCGCGACCATCAGCAGCATCGGCTAAGTTGATCCACACGGAGATGGTATCGCCCTGTTGTACGAAAATTTGAGGATCGTCTCGATAAAGCCAGCCTCCACCAACGGAATCTAAAAGACCGTAAGTCCCATCACGAGCAGCTATAGTAGCTACACTGGCACCTGGAGAGCGAATCTCTTGATATTCTTCGATATTTCCATCTTCAAAATCTTCAAGAACCCGACTACTAGGATAAGTTTGCTCCCAACCTTCTTGTAGCATCTCAGCAACAACGTAGGTATCCGGTGCTAGGTTGGTGAAGGAATATTCACCGGCAGGATCTGTGATATCAAAGGGTTCGCCTCCATCGAACTGACCATTTTGGTTTTCATCCAGGTAGATAGTCCAACCTTCGAGTCCTGATTCACCTGCATTCCAGATGCCATCACCGTTGAGGTCGTTCCACTTGTAACCGTGAATTTCAGCGGGATTGGCTAGGAAGTTCCCAAAATTGATACCGGGTATGACCTCGCCTCCTTCTACTTCTACCGTATGAGGCTCAGAGCTACTAGGATAAGTCTGCACCCATCCAGGCTGTACTACTTCAGCCACTGTGTAGGTTCCTGCTTGCAAGAACTCGAAGGTGTACTCGCCGTTGACATCGGTGACTGTGGAGCGTTCACCCTCATCCAATTGACCGTTGTTGTTGGAGTCAAGGTAAATTGTCCAATCTGCTAGAGCAGGCTCCCCTGTATCCCAGAGACCATTCTGGTTCAGGTCATTCCACTTACTACCGTGAATCTTCGTGTTTTGCCAGTCGCCGCCCATCAAAGCTGGTTTCAAAGTGGGATCGCCTTGCATAGTCATCCCGTAAAACCAATCTACTTTCCAGTCAGCGAAGGGGTCGTCCGTTGCTGCTGCCCAAAGGTCGAACCATTGCAGAAAAGCTTGACCAACACTATCAGCATTTCCTTGCGGGCGATAGTAATCAGGAAAATACAGCATACTTCCTGTCTTGGTACTACCGACGGCATTCAGTCCATAATCGCCGCTGTAGACGTAAGTTCCAATGAGATTATTGCTGACGGTAAAGTTAGCACTGGAACAATTGAACATATTGTAGAAGCCGATTCGGGGATTAGTCGCCGCAATTTCCGAATTACTTATCCATCCCCCGCCGAGACTGTGTCCCGTTGAGGAACTATGAATGCACTCAAGAATGGATTCACAATTTAACTTCAGGGTATTTAAGTAAGTCGTCTTATTGGTTTCAACCGGATCATTGATGGCCAGAACTTCTGAGTAAAGATCCTGCATTTGCTCAGTTCCCCAGTAACGCCAGTCATCATCGGCAAACACGATTCCTCCGTTGTTAAAGGTGAGCTGTCCTGTCCTGTAAGCATGATTTTTGGCGAAATAGTCATTGATTAGGGTTACTTCATCCTTTCCGGTTACTCCTGAGAGGTTACCTGTAGTCAGGCGTGAAACATAAATTTCAGGTCCTACATCGCCTGTGTGCTGATCGAGCCCGACAGAGGCTAAATCATAGTTGCCGTCGAGATCCATAAAGTAAAGATCGTGAGGATAGGTGACCTGCGAGCCAGTCCCTCCAAAATTATCTTCGCTGGTGAAATCTACATGGGGCAGATCGCCAATGAATAAAGCGCCTTCAAGGTTGTTATTGAGCCATCGAGACTGTAACTGAGAGCGTAACTGTTCGGCACTACTGGAAAACGGCTGAACTGTTACTTGGTATCCCTCGCTGGTTAAATCCGTGACATAAGTATTGAGTGATAACTGAATATCTGACAACAATCCAACCTCAACATAAATATCGAACACTCCTGACCAGGTTGATTCAGATAGTGAAGTAACAGAAGTGAAAAATCCCTCAGTTTGCCAACGTTGTTCTAGATTTCTCAGCGAATTCGGACCAGTGCCATCTATCCACGAAGTATCTACCACTTCACCGTATTCAATGCTCGGCTCTTGGCTGTAAAAGGCGAGCGCGTCGGGTAGCACGGATTTAACTACCGGCTCTTCCTTCTGACTCGTTATTTCAAGCCTGCCTGTGTCTAATTCCTTTACTGGGAGGAGGCTGTCACTCCCACTGCTGAGTTTACTTGTCATAGAAGACTCACCTCCTTCTACTTCCTTTTGATTGTGGTGTATTACTGCTTCAGCTTTCAGAGCTCAGTTAGCTGGAGCCTAGATAACAAACAACCTGGAGAACTGTGGCTAACAATTGGCACCGCCTTTATTCCAGGCCGCTTTGACAGAATATTAATGATTGCTTCAACTCCTACTCGATGAGGAGCGAGAAAAATGGTTTCTAATCCTGCGACTACACTAGTGATGAGGCTCTGGTAGTCTTGGACTGGCGAGTTCAGGAAGAGAACCACTTTGGTATTGGTATTGGTAGACTGTCGTTGCGCTTTCATAAGACTCCCTCCTCCTTCATCAGAAAAATCACATCTGATGCAGCTTGGCTGGAAAAAGTCTCTCCGAGTCTACTTAGATAAAGGTCTCAGATGATTAAATCAGCTAGATATCATAAGGATGATTCCTTCTATTTTGTAAGGCTCATGGTACTTTTCTCAGTCAACCAGGATTGGCTAACTACCCTGCTCCGATTACCTCTTTTCCTCAACTAGAAAAGTTTATTGCTGAACAGGTTTGATAAGAGCAATTCAATTACTCCTCTACCACTATTATACATTATTGTCAATCTTCTTTACTAAATCTTTACATGATCTTTAAGAGGGTTTTTGCACAACCCCTCGAAAAGGTATATTCCAATAGTACTATCGAAATGAGAATCGGTGAGATAATCAGTTCGATAAATCAATCCTGACGTGCTGCTCACTGAACTCTGGTTGAGGTCGGGATAGGTTTGAAGTAGGGAATAGGCGAACTGCGCGGCTCGCAGCGCTTCGCTCCCGCCTTAAGAGTCTGAGTCTTTCCACTCCCCGATGCACTAATGACTACTACATGACCATCTGATCTATAGCAGCAATAGCTTCAGAATAAGAGGATGCAAATTCATCATTAACTGTAGCAAAAGCATCAGTTTCAGCAAAAGCAAATACACCAAAAGCCTCAGCATCAGCTTGAGCAGTAGCAAAGGGATTGTCGACATTTACGTTTGATGTAACAAATTTGTTAAGCTCAAAATCAACTGCCTTAGTAATGTCAACGTTTCCGAAAACATCGAAAGCAATAGTTTCTGGGACTTCACTTATTTGTTTAGTTTTGGCAATCGAAACGGTCTCATCGGGATCAATGGTGAATTTCCACTGCAACGCGAAAGGTTCATCACCCGGTCCAACCACCGTTCCGAAAGCTGGCGTGTTAGAAAGGTTTGTCGGCGAAGCATCGTTGAGGCTATCTAACAAATCAGGAAAGGGAGCGATTTCATAGCGAATTTCCTCAGCATCTCCAGAAAACTGGGTAATTCTGGCTCTAGTTAACTCGTCAAACTGTTTGACAGTATTAATGTTGTCGATGACGTAAAAATCATCATCGAAAGTATTAGTAAGATCTAAATCAGTATACTCGAAGAAGTAAAATTCTAGCTCATTCTCCGTTGTATTGGTAATAGAGATTTGCTCTTCTATCTGTGAGTTCCCACTGCCTGAGGCACCACCTTGTAAAACCCATTCTACTTCTAAGTCAAAGGAGGAACCTTGCCAGGTTGCCGTCAGCGTATTATCATCGGGAGTAGCAAGAGATGTCAGCGCCAGTGTGTCAATAGAAGCCTCAGCACTATCGCCAATACGATACCAGAACCATTCCTGAGCTGCCTGGTTGACTAAGTCTACCTCCCAAGTAAATAAGCCTTGCTGGGAAGCTACATCGATTTCGAGCAATGAGTTGCCGTCTGCTAGAGTACAGAGTGTATCTATACACAGAGCTTGAGCTGGTGAAGTAGCTATTTCTGGGCTAGTTACGATGTCTAGGGCGGCTTCATTTAAGGTGAGGGTCTTGGAAAGTGTAGTTTTAATCATTATATGTTGACAAGATTATGAGCATTCTAGAAAACCTTTCGCACTAAAGTTTTCCTTGACTAAGTTGAGGATATTCTTCAGAATCAAAGTCTGAAGTGAATAATTCTACTACCTTAAGGGAATTAAACAGTGGGACAAACTCAATATTAAATGCAATATCACCTATGGCTTTTATCCTCGGTTTTGGTAATGATACTTTTCAGGTCATTACCACAATTAATCACCAACAATAGTAGGGACAATCCTGAGAGATATGTTGCCAATTTGGCAGAAACATTAGATATCTCCGAAATAGAAATAAGGTAGTCCCCAATACTACTCGGTTAAGGATTTTTAGATTTTCCCAAAGTAATACCATTTTTCAAAAGTAATGATAGACATGCATCAATGCCCTCACCCCCAACCCCTCTCCCAGAAAGGGAGAGGGGAGGGATATATCTCTCAAAGTTAAAGAAAAGTGGTATAAGCAGGGGAGAAGGGAGAACGGAGCTTCTGAGAGGGGTTTTCAGGTTTCACAAGCGCACCCTGCACCCTTGCAGCCAACACCTGCGAATTTTTGCTTAACCGAGCAGCATTGGATAGGCAGTAGCACGAGAAAGCAGGGTTAAATTCCGTTGCTTAAGTAATTATGAGGCAATATCCGTATCTAATAAAATCTTTTGCAACTGACTCTAGACTCTATCTTAAGCCTTAATTTACTTACGTCTTTCTTCAACTTGTTCAATAATTGTATCGGCTAATTCCGGTTCATCTGCTACCATTCCCATAATCGGATCATTAATGACATTAGAATCAGTTAATAGATCAATCACTTCAGCAATCAGTTGTGATAAGCTACAATGGCGAGAATTAGCTAGATCAAGGGCTTTCTCCAAAGTCTCTCGCTCAAGTTGAATGGTAACATTTTCCATTTTAAGCAATGTCAAGTGATTAAGGCTGTATATCTTGATGTTATCTCATTTATCTGCTCACTGGTTTAACTGCTTCTGCTTTACCCCTAACAGCAATGTTAATTTATCCATCGTTGAAATTAAGAAGATTAAAAGCCCAATACCGTCGCCAAGAATCCCAGAATTTAATTGAACCGTAGATTATGACTACAAACTAGGTTAGTTATAATAATTAATTAAGGAAATATTCTTACTCAACAACATGACACATCCTCAATCATTGCTTCAACTAGAGATTAAATTCACTCCTTTAGCAATGCCAACTATTCCTAAAGAACATCAACAAGAAGCAGAAGACAAAGCTAAAGAAGCTTATGTCATGACTTTACTGAAATATCATCATATCAGTGCCGGAAAAGCGGCAAAACTCTTAAGCATCAATCGCTGGCAATTAAGTGAATTAATGTCTATCTATAATATTTCTCCATTCCCAGAACAAACCAAGGAAGAATTAGAAGCAGAAATCACAGAAACTATACAAATGTTAGAATCTTGTCAACAATGATTGTCGTTGCTGACACCACTCCTCTGAGTGAACTAGCTAAGATAGGAGAATTGAATTTATTACAAAAAGTCTATCAAAGGCTGGTGATTCCTACAGAAGTGTATCAGGAAATTACAACAGGTGAACATCCGGCTGTAAGTATTATAAAATCAGTAGATTGGAACAGAAGAAATCCGAATTAGAGATGGTGGTGAGGAGATTTGGGTTGATGGAATTGACTGTAACACGGGTCAGCTTTTAGAAGCTAAATTTATCGAAAATCCTGCGAATAGTCCCTATATTAGTAATTCTAATATTCCTCCTTTTATTCGTGCTAAAATCATAGGTGAAGTAAAAAACGAGTTTCGACGCTATGGAGCTATCATTAACGATGAAAATACTCCGGTTAGTAGCCTGCAAGTGATTGTTAATTTAGAAGAAGCCATTCCCTTTTTCACTGAGTTAATGACTCGTTTTAATATCCCTGGTTCAGTTGTTGTTAAATTATAATGTTCAGGAAGTCTCTATGGAATACCTAATCACCCCACCGAAAGCTACAGATTGGAGAATTGATAACGATCAATTCAGGAGAAATTTAACAAACACTTGGTCAAATGTATCTTCCCATCTTATTAGTAATCCAGATGATTACCACTATCTTGAATGGATAATTATGCCTCCACAAACACAGCAGCGATTAGATGTAGCATTACATCGAGATCGACAAGGGATTAGTTTAGATGGTTCCATAAAAGACTGTGCGAAATTTGCTCTCTGGTTTCGTTCTTTCGTTCCTTCACATCAAAAGTTAATCTTTTACGATCAAGGATATAATGCTCAAATTGAATTGCATAATAACACCAATGAAAAAGAAATTATCCAAACTTTCTCTACATTTATGATGACTGGTTCTAACTTAATTATTTAAATAAAGTGTGGCTCAGATTGAAGAGGCGATCGCCGAAACTTCGGTGCGTTTTTTAATTACTATTTTATCGAGTATTTCTCTGTTAATTGCTTTGACAAATCGGGCATAATAATGGTGGAAGTCTCTCAAGCTATACCTCATGACTACTACCTTAACTATTCGAGATGAAACTACCCTCGAACGCCTAGAAAGAGAATTTACTCTTACTTTTGAGGGCGATCGCCTGACGGTAAAACAATTAATCCGCGAGCGCGTCAAAAATGAAGTTCAACAGTACAATGCTAAGAAAACCAGCCATTTTCACGGATTAGTCCAACCCACCGACGCTGAAAAAACCCTCAACGGTTATAAATTACGCCAGCCTCGCCTAATTGATTGGGAAAAACAATACGAAAACGCCCTCAAAGCTTTCCAAAGTAATGGCTTTCTCATTTTAGTGGACGATCGCCAAGTAGACGACTTGGAGGAATTTATCGAAATTCGCCCCGATACTATTGTGACTTTCCTAAAACTTGTTCCTTTGGTAGGAGGATAGTGTCGCTGCGCTCCAAGTCAAAATTCAAAATTCAAAATTCAAAATTCAAAAGTATGTCCAGCGTAACTTTAACACACAAGAATTAAGGAATGGAACTAGAATGGTTCAGGAAATAGCAAGCCCATATTGGCAGTGGATAGAAAAGCTGACTCAAGAAAAACGACACAGTTATTTTTCTAAGCTTAAAGACTTTCCCTTTGGGCAAGAAGTATTAGCCCTCAGCCCTCAAGAAAAGAAATTATTCATTTTTGCTATCTTTCAATGGCTGGAAAATAGACCCAATGAGCAGAATGCGCTTGACTACAATATTAGAACGATTGTCGTCGAATTAATCCAACCAAGATTTAACTTCGAGCATGACGAGATTCTCGCTTTGATGGAAGGATGGGAGAGACATTTTGCTTCTTGTTCTTATATGGAATGGGGCATTGACAAAATCATTAAAGTTATTGCCAAGTACCTGCAAAAATCTCCTGTAACCTCTGAACTAAAAGCAACTGCAACCAGAATCATCAATGATCTCGAAGGAGGTAAAAGATGCTATAATCTCACAGAAATGAGGCGTTTGGCCCTTAAACTAAGAAAATTAGTTAATATTGAAGCTCCAGTCTTGGTAGAAGGGGAAGCTTGGGCAGATACAGCGATCCAATATCTTCAAACTCTTGAGGCTCAGGAACAAAAAAATTGGCAAGAATTACTATCTTACTGTGCTGATACCAATGGCTCTAAACCAACGGCTAAATGGCTAAAACAAGTCAATCCCCTACTGGAAACTATTGGAGTCGATCGCTTCAAAGAGCAAGTATCAAAATGGTTTTACCTAGTCGATCGACCCCGTACCAAAACCCCCTACCCCAATGCAGAACTAATGATGGATGACCGCAATGCGGATATTCTTAAAGGATTGGTGTGGTTGTGTAAAGAGCAAGATGATCCAGAAATAACCAGGGCATTAGCCACCTTAGCATTTTCAGCCTATCGCAAATTAAGAGGATTCGGTCCCCGCTGCATTCGTTTGGGAAACGCTTGTATCTGGGTATTGGGACAAATTCCTGGGCAAGAAGGCATCGCCCAATTAACGGTTTTAAAAACGCGCCTTAAACAGGGTTCTGCTCAAAAAGCGATCGCCAAAGCCCTAACTGAAGCATCTCAACGCCTCCAAATTGCTCCTGCTGACTTGGAAGAAATGACTGCTCCCACCTATGGGTTAGAAACTGTGGGCATGCGTCGAGAAACCTTGGGAGAGTTTACTGCTGAATTAGTGGTTACAGGAACTAGTTCTACTGAATTGCGCTGGTACAAACCCGATGGCAAACGACAAAAATCCGTCCCTAAAGCAGTTAAAGATAACTATCCTGAGCAACTCAAAACTCTCAAGCAAGCCGCTCAGGAGATTCGCAAACTCCTACCTCCTCAACGCGATCGCCTCGAATCCTTCTACCTCAACCCCAAACAGTGGCAGCTAAATACTTGGCAGGAAAGATACCTCAACCATCCCCTGGTGGGAACCTTAGCACGTCGTTTAATTTGGCTCTTTAGCGATGGAGAAAGCAAAGCTACTGGTATCTGGCATGAGGGACAAATCATAGACTCTCAAAATCAGCCTCTAGATTGGCTCAAAGCTTCAACTCAAGTGGAGTTATGGCATCCTATCCAGGCATCTATAGATACGATTACCGCTTGGCGAGATTGGTTGCTCGAACATCAGGTATCACAACCTTTCAAACAAGCCTACCGAGAACTTTACCTACTTACTGATGCCGAACGCAATACTAACGTATATTCCAATCGCTTTGCTGCTCACATTCTCAAACAGCATCAATTTAACGCCCTCTGCCATGCCAGAAGTTGGCAAAATTCCCTGAGATTGATGGTGGACGATGACTATCCTCCTGCCAGAATTGACATCCCTGCATGGCAGTTACGAGCAGAATTTTGGGTAGAAGGGATTGGTGGCGATTACGGGATGGACACCAATAATGCAGGAACCTATCTCTATTTAACCACCGATCAGGTCCGCTTTTATCGGATTAATTCCGCGCAAAATTATGCTCACGCTTCTGGCAGCGGATACTATGAGTCTGCTCAACCTTTAACTTTAGAAGAAATTCCTCCGTTAGTATTTACAGAAGTAATGCGGGATGTGGACTTGTTTGTGGGAGTAGCTAGTGTAGGCAACGATCCCCATTGGTCAGATGGCGGCTCAGAAGCAAGATATTATAATTATTGGCAGGGCTACTCCTTTGGCGAACTCACCGAAACAGCAAAAACTCGCCAACAAGTTTTACAACGCTTAATTCCTCGCTTGAAAATTGCTCCTCAGTGTGAAATCACCGATAAATTTTTGGTGGTGAAAGGTGAAATTCGTACCTACAAAATTCACTTGGGCAGCGGCAATATTTTGATGTCACCCCATGACCAATATCTGTGCATTGTACCTGCTCAAGGTAAAGCTGTAGAAGGACAAACTAATCAGGTTTTTTTGCCTTTTGAAGGGGATAAGATGATGGCAATTATCCTTAGTAAAGCGTTTTTATTGGCCGCAGATACCAAAATTATCGACCCGACGATTGTCAGTCAAATTCAGCTCTAAAATCCGATTTGGCTAGAACACCGATTCAGTAACTGAAAAGTAGAACTGAGGTACTGTAGTTTCATGCGTTGGCGATACTTTTTAAGCCAAGCAGCAAAAACTCTCTCCTCTCAGTAGCTCAGAAAGAGAAGTTGCCAGAGATTCAGAAATATGCAAAAATCGTTTCCTCTTGCTAACCGTAACTAACAGTTCGGAATCTACTAAAGCTTTTTTGTCAACTCTTTCTTAACAAAATGTTACATTAGTTAATATAAATTAACAAAGCACCTGGAGGTTTCAAATATGTATACCACTACTGACGAACGAGGGATTATGAATAACTATGCGACTGAGCCAGAAATGTACTATGCTGTCTCTCCCTCTGTGGAACAACAACGTAACTATCTCTTGCAGGGAGCGATCGCTTTGGTATTGGTTACTTCTCTAGTATTGACTGCAGTAGTTGTGAGCTAATGGTAAGAGAAAGTTTAACAGGTATTAAATATTTACAGTTTTGATTAGGAGATTGATTATGACCATTTTAATTTGCTTATTTATCGTTGGTTGGGTAGCAGCAGCATTAATTGGCACTCAAGCCTACTTTAGAGGTGAACAAACCAAACCAATTCACGAGCGAAACTGGAGGAGTAAGGAATTTGAGCAGTTAGCTTCCTCTATAACTGGAAGAGAAACTGATTATAGCAATCGCGTACCTGCTTATGGTATGGATGCGTATAGCAGCAACAATTTGGCTAACTAGAATCCTTTTTCATCCGAGAAATTTTCTGACCTGCTCGCTCCTAGACATTGACAGAAGGAAAATAGTGATTTATACTCAAGTTTAGGTGGTGAGGAAAAAAAATTAGAGGAAAAGCACTTGGGGTCGAAACATGGCAAGGCTCCCAGGTGCTTTTCCTTTGAACCTCCTTAACAAACAACCTCTTCATCCAGCCAGCCAAGTCTAATAGCAGAAGGAATTGCAATTGCAGCCAAGGCGATCGCTCTGTCTTCAAAATATAAGCTTTTCTTCTAGAGAGTATAAGCAATTTTTTGTAAAGTTAACTTTACAAATCGTTACATAATCGTTACATTTATTTATATAAGCACACTAGCAACTGCTCAATTCTGGAGAAGGTTAATCATGTTTGCACCTTTAGTCGTATTAGTTCGTAACCGCATCGGTAAAGTAAAGTTCAATCAACTTAGAGGCAAAGCCATTGCCCTTCACTGCCAAACCATTACCAACTTCTGCAATCAGGTAGGATTAGAAACAAGAGTCCGTCAGAACTTAATCCGTCTAGCTAAGAACAACGGCAAGAAGTTAGGCTTCCTCGCCTAAGTATTTAAGTATTTAGATTTCGACATCAATATCTCCTAAATGAATTTCTCTTGGATCTCGGCTAACTGCCGAGCTTTTTTTTGGTTGGGGATACGAGCTCTATAGTTAGAGAGAGTCAGCATCAAATTATCACTCGCTTCTGGATATTTAATGATAGAGAATTTGGAATATCAAGTAAGAAAGATTCCTCAAGTTTAAAGGTTCTGCTACCCCAATTATTTATAGGCGCAGCGTTAATTTTTGCACCTTTTTTCTACAAAGTCCTACTAGGAAATTATCTCCTCTTTTGAATCAGGGGTTAAAATTTAGTTATTTATCCTGCAACTGCGACACTTAAAAGAGAACTTATGCAAGAAATCAAACTTTGGAATATAGATAATGATAAGGTGACTCTAGTAAAACAAGGAAAACTTGACTACGAAAACAGACTAGAAAAATGGTTGACTGAGGATATTTCAATTCTATCAAATAACTTAGCTGTGATTGGGAGCCAAGTGACAACAAGTTTTAGAAAAAAGATAGATATTTTAGCTATTAATTCCCTGGGAGAAATTATTATTATCGAACTTAAAAGAGACAAGACTTATAGGGAGGTAATTGCTCAAACATTAGATTATGCTACTTGGGTTAAGGACCTTGATTATGATGATCTCAATAATATTCTTAACAAATACGGAAATACTGAATATAAAGATATAGGTGAATATTTTACATCAATCTTTGACAAGGACTCTGATGAAATCGATTTTAATTCTGACCATAAGATGTTGATAGTAGGTTCAAAAATCGATGATTCAACGATAAGAATAATTGACTATCTTTCTAATGAACCATATTCAGTAAATATAAATGCAGTAAATTTTAACTACTTTAAAGATGATAAGGAAAATGAATTTATTGCTCAATCGTTCATTAACCCAGAAGCAAATATTACAGAAGAAAGTAAAAGCAAAAAAAGAAAAAGAGCCAAATCAATAATCACTAGCCTTTTTGAATCTGGAAAGCTAAAAATTAGTCAAAAATTATACTTAAAACCAGCTATTGACCAAGGAGTTAACGAGGAATTAGTGTGTGCTGAAATCATGAATTATAATCAAAATTGCTTAAAACCATTGGGTAGTGAAAGTGAAAAATTATATTCTTTTAGTAAATTACGAAGAATATGGACAGATGAGTTTAAGCTAAAAGATGTTCGTAAATTTTGGGGATTTGGAGTTAGATATGATTGGATTGATGAAAATGGAAAAAATCTATCAGATATATTTGCAGAAGAAACAACGAATGTTTAAAAATATAAGCCATAGAACAGGATTATTAATCCTGACTTTAATTACAAAAAAAGCATAAATAGGAAAAAAGGAATGCCATGCGAGTCCTGATTGTCAATCCACCACATCCAGCAATAGGTAGTCGAATTCCAGGAGAGCAACTACCTCCTCTCGGACTTCTATGTGTGGGAGGGCCGTTAATAGATGCAGGACATGGTGTCACCTTGCTGGACGCAGAGCTAGGTCCGCTTTCCCATAGTGATATTGACCAAAAAGTTATTGAGCACTCCCCTCAAGTGATTCTGATCGGTCATTCTGGCTCAACATCAGCACATCCGATTGTGGTCGAACTCACTAAACGATTCCGTCAAGAATTACCAGAGGTCATAATTATCTATGGCGGTGTCTTCCCTACTTATCATTTTCACGATATACTCACACATCAGCCATCCATAGACTTCATTATTCGAGGAGAAGGAGAGGCTACCGCAACTAAACTGATCGGTGCTCTTGAGAGGGGTGACGATCCTGACACTGTCAAAGGTATTGCTTTTCGCCGTGATGAGCAAATTATAGAGACGTCACCAGCCCCGATGATTCAAGATCTAGATTCTTATCGTGTTGGTTGGGAACTCATTGATCCTAAACTTTACAGCTACTATGGTGGTAAGCGAGCTGTGGTGATGCAGTTTTCACGGGGATGTCCTCACCGATGCAATTATTGTGGTCAGCGAGGATTCTGGGCTCGTTGGCGACACCGCAACCCACAAAAGTTTGCTCAGGAAATTGCTTGGCTCCATCGCCATCACGGTGTAGAACTGATCAATTTAGCCGATGAAAATCCCACGGTAAATAAAGCCCTCTGGCGTGAACTGTGTGAAGCGATTATTGCTGAGAATATTAAGATAACTATTATTGGCTCTACCCGTGCCGATGATATTGTCCGTGACGCGGATATTCTACACCTATACCGTAAGGCTGGTGTGGAAAGATTTCTGCTGGGAATGGAGAACACGGACGAAGAGACCAAAAAGAAAATTAGGAAGGGGAGTACTACAAACAGCGATCGCCAAGCTATCCGTTTGATGAGACAACACGGTATTATTTCTTTGGCTACTTGGGTTTGTGATTTTGAGGAGGTTACCGATCGAGACTTCCTTCGCGCTCTAGGTCAGTTGCTGTGGTATGATCCCGATCAAATCATGACACTATATGTCACCCCACATCGATGGACAGGATACTATCGTCTTACCACAAAAAGACGAGTCATCCAACTTGACCAAACCAAGTGGGATTATAAACATCAAGTCCTAGCAACAGCAAATATGCCCCCTTGGCGTATTTTCTTATGGGCGAAGTTGATTGAGATTATACTACAAATGAGACCAAAAGCAGTATGGAGATCATTTGTGCAAAAGGATCGAGCTGCTCGTTACGGTATGTATTGGTACACTCGCATGGGAAGACGTGTTTGGATACATGAGTGGTGGAATTTCTTCTTCCGAGAGCGTCGGGTAAGCAATGGTCCTACATTAGGAGAATTTTGTGGTTCTCCCCAAGATGAGCAGGAAATCCCACTGCAGATTCTTCCTCGCCAGAAACCGAGAGAATCAAATAATATCATGTAAGGTAGATCGCCCTTAATAAAATTACTCACCGTTCGCTCATTTTAAAATTGAGTTACTTAAATTATGAGGCAAACAACATTCTTGACAAGGCTTTCACCAATTTAAGAGGAGACAGAGGCAAAATTCCATCTGAGCGCTCTGGAAACAAAGTGTATCTCCAATAGTAGGGTGGGCATTGACAGCCCACATC
>JAAUYA010182209.1_pt1 | contig 22766 bp, 13 predicted proteins | sample 7278161 | NCBI WGS metagenome assembly JAAUYA01 (sample SAMN14350120, study PRJNA611818) | marine sediment metagenome | isolation source: surface marine sediment (3m) | place: French Polynesia: Moorea | collected 2018-08
ACCACTGGCAAAAAAATCCCCCTGTTCATGAAGGGCGATCCCATAAATTGAGCCCAACTCATCATAAGAACTCTCTAACATTTCACCTGTCTCTAGATCCCATTGTTTTACGGTTTGATCGTAACTACCACTGACTAATATTTTTTGGTTAGAAGCTACCGCTAAACTATGAATCGAACCAGTATGTCCAGTAATAGTATGCTCTAAACTAATGGTTAATTTATCTTGTTCATCTGTTACTAGTGACCAGATTTTGATATTTTGATCGAAACTACCTGTAGCTAGACAATATCTATGAGAATTACGATCGGCTAAACTAAATTTATTGAAACTAACTGCTAATAATCCTTGTTCTGATGCTAGGAGAGTATCAATTAGATCGCCATCCTCTAAAGACCAAAGTTTTAAACTTTGATCCCAACTGACACTAACTAAATATTTAGCATCATAACTCATCGCTAATCCGGTCACGGATTGAATATGACCACTGATAATTTGTATACATTTCCAGGCCATACTCTGATGAGTTTCCAGAGAATAATTTTGGGGTTTATCTTGATTTACTAGTACATTTTGCTTGGGTAGCGTCACATTTTTAACCGGATTAACTCTTTGATAAATATGCTCTATTTCTCTCCTCACTTTCTGAGTACTTTCTTCCAGCATTTTTATTCTATTGTGTAACATATATTTGTTAATATATCCAATGATGCTAGTAATTGATTTTTCTAAACTATCTAAATCTTCTTGGAGAGAGTTAATCACTACATTATCTGATACTTTACTAATATCACTCCGACGCTGGGGAGGTTGTAACTGTTGAGATACTTCTAGTTTGACAGCCAATTTCTGCTTAATTTCTTCAACTTCAGCTGCAAACTTGCGCAGTTGAACTTTGAGAGCAGCTGCGATCCGAGAACGAGTTCTTATTTCTAAACGAATACGATTCAGGGTATTTAATATTGAAGATATTAATAAAAAAATTATTAGCCAAATAATTTGCCCTGAATAAAAGAAAAATATTAAACCTAAAACACTTAAAAAAAGAGCGATGTATTCAGCAAATTCTAACCAAGAAAAGTGAGTAAAAATCATGATTTATTCCTACAATCCTAACATATTTCTGGCAAAATTAAAATAGATAAGTACCCCTAAAACATCAACAGCTGTAGTAATAAAAGGTGCTGACATTAAAGCCGGATCTAGCCCTAAAGAACGGAAAACAAAAGGTAATGCCGAACCAGACACAGAAGCTAACACAGCAATTGCTACTAAACTGACTCCGACACAAAAAGCGACCACAAGATTATGTTGAGTTTGGGGTAAAAAATAAGCCCAGACAGTAGCTAATGTTCCTAAAATCAAACCCAATAACAAGCCAGCTAGTGCTTCCCGAAAAACAACTTTTCCCGGACCAATATCGCTAATTTCATCAGTATTTAGCCCCCTAATTACCACTGTAGAAGATTGAGTGCCGATGTTACCGCCAGTACCAACTAACAAAGGAATAAAAGCAGCTAAAACTGCCATTTGTTGCAGGACATCTTCTTGAGCACCGATAATACTACCGGTTACCGTATTGGTTAATAACAGAATAAATAACCATGTTACTCTTTTGCGAGCAACAGTCAATAAACTAGTTTGAAAATACTTATCTCCATCAGATTGAACAGCACCTAAAGCATAAATGTCCTCGGTAGCTTCTTGTTCAAGGATGTCGATTACGTCATCTACGGTGACAATTCCGACTAAACGCTTTTCTCGATCTACTACTGGTACCGCGAGGAAATCATAGCGCTGAATTAATCGTGCTACTTCTTCTTGATCCATATCTGTTTGCACGTAGACTACATCTCGGGTCATAATTTCACTGAGTAGTTTTTCCGGAGAACTTAAGACCAAATCCCGCAGAGAAACAATCCCCGTCAAATGTCTAGAAGCATCAGTGACATAGAGATAATAAATCAGTTCTGAGGCTTTAGCTTGGGCACGAATGCGATCTAAAGTTTCGCTGAGGGTTAAAGTTTCTTTCAGAGAAATATACTCAGGGGTCATAATGCGCCCAGCAGTATCTTCCTCATAACCCAATAAGAGATTGGTTGCTTGACGTTCCTCTGGGGTTAATTGGGCGAGAAGACGAGTGACAACTTTAGCAGGAAGTTCATCAAATAAGCGGACTCGATCGTCAGGGGACATTTTATCGACAATATCCAAAACTTCTTGACGTTTAAACTCCTCAATCAAAGCTTGTTGAACACTAGAATCAAGATGTTCATAAACGTCTATAGCTTCAGTTTTAGATAGTAACCGAAAAGCAATTACTTGCATTGATTTTGGTAATTCCTCGATCGCCTCGGCGATGTCTACTGGTTGCACGGGTACTAACAAGGCTTTTGCCCCCTCAAGATTACCCTGTTCGAGCAGAAGTTGTAATTGGCTGCGAACTAATTGTCGCAACTCGTGACGGGAATTATTTTGGATGATGGTTAAATTTTCAGTCACAAGGTTAACTTTCCCTTCATCAAGGTGGACATTATTGCTTTTGACAATTAATTTTACCGAAAAACGAGTAGAATGCCTCTTAGCTTCAACTTTGGGAAATCTCAACTAGGGTTGCATTATGTAAAAATTTTGGGCATTAATCAGCAAAAAAGTTATACTTTATGCTACCTTTACAATTAGTATTAAGTTGAGATTTCGTTCGGTAGCAGTGTTTGATTCCAGTATTGATAGGTTACCCCTTAGCAGTATGGACAGCCTTGTCTCCGCAATCTCAATAAATCTACAAAAGTGATTTATTTTGGAGAAAGTCTATGTCCATATATGTTGGTAATCTTTCCTATGATGTAACAGAAGAAGACTTACATAGTGTTTTTTCTGATTATGGTACAGTAAAACGAGTTTATTTGCCTTTCGATCGAGAAAGTGGGCGGATGCGTGGCTTTGGTTTTGTAGAAATGGCTAGCGAAACTGAGGAAGCAGAAGCTATAGAAACTCTTGATGGAGCTGAATGGATGGGGCGACAAATGAAGGTCAATAAAGCCAAACCTCGTGAAGACCAAAACGGTGGTGGAAATCGCCGCAAGAATTTCCGTAAGAGTGATGATTAAGATCAAGTTTTCAAGACTCGCGATCGTAAAATTCTATTAGTATGTAGTTTGGGTTAAGATAACTGAACTCTAGACGGAATCATAATTTGGTTGGGTTGAATCATATAGAAACCCAACCATGATTTGTCATGATTAATTGAAATGAGCGCGGTAGTGAAGCCGTGGGAGTGTCAAAATAGCATTATAGTAAATACTTCAAGCAGTTATAAATCAAGTAATTGACCATGAATTTGACAAATTTTCCTTGGTTAACCACCATTATTCTCTTTCCCATTGTTGCTTCATTATTTATTCCCATAATTCCGGATAAAGATGGAAAAACCGTAAGATGGTACGCTCTTATCGTTGGTTTAATCGATTTTACTTTGATTGTCTATGCTTTTTATCAAGGCTATGATTTAAATAATCCCGACTTACAACTAGTGGAAAGTTATGCTTGGGTACCTCAACTCGATCTAAATTGGTCAGTAGGGGCAGATGGTTTATCTATGCCCTTGATTATTTTGACCGGTTTTATCACCACCCTGGCGATTATGGCAGCATGGCCGGTTACTTTTAAGCCGAAGTTATTTTATTTCTTGATGCTGGCTATGTACGGCGGACAAATTGCCGTATTTGCCGTCCAAGATATGTTACTCTTCTTCTTGGTGTGGGAATTAGAATTAGTACCAGTTTATTTAATTCTCTCCATCTGGGGCGGTAAACGAAGACTCTATGCTGCTACTAAGTTTATTCTCTACACTGCTGGAGGTTCCCTCTTTATTCTGGTAGCAGCTTTAACCATGGCTTTCTACGGGGATACGGTTACTTTCGATATGAGGGCGATCGCCACTAAAGATTTTGCCTTTAACCTGCAATTATTACTCTATGGCGGCTTTTTAATTGCTTATGGGGTGAAATTACCCATTTTTCCCCTCCATACTTGGCTACCAGATGCTCATGGTGAAGCAACTGCCCCTGCCCACATGTTGCTGGCAGGAATTCTCTTGAAAATGGGAGGTTATGCCCTCTTACGCATGAATGCAGGCATGTTACCCGATGCCCATGCGGTTTTTGCCCCGGTATTAGTAATTTTAGGGGTAGTTAACATTATTTATGCCGCTTTAACTTCTTTTGCCCAACGCAATTTGAAGCGCAAGATTGCCTATTCTTCTATCTCCCACATGGGGTTTGTTTTGATTGGTATTGCTTCTTTTACTGAGATCGGGGTAAGTGGAGCAGTGCTACAAATGATTTCTCACGGTTTAATTGGGGCAAGTCTCTTCTTTATGGTCGGTTGTACCTACGATCGCACTCACACTCTAATGTTAGATGAGATGGGCGGTGTCGGACAAAAAATGAAGAAAGTTTTTGCCATGTGGACTACTTGCTCTCTAGCATCATTAGCGCTGCCGGGGATGAGTGGTTTTGTGGCAGAAATAATGGTTTTTATAGGTTTTGCCACTAGTGATGCCTATAATCTTACTTTTAAAGTGATTGTGGTTTTCTTAGCCGCTGTAGGTGTTATTCTCACCCCCATTTATCTCCTCTCCATGTTGCGAGAAATGCTCTATGGACCGGAAAATAAAGAATTGGTAGAACATCAAAAATTAATCGATGCTGAACCTAGAGAGGTATTCATCATTACTTGTCTGCTCATACCCGTGATTGGCATTGGGTTGTATCCGAAGATTGTCACCCAAATTTATGATGCCACCACCAATCAATTGACAGCCCTGATGCGCGACTCTGTACCTAGTTTGACAACATCTATGAAAGCAAGTAGTGATTCTATGGTGGCTTGGAAAGCACCATCGCTGGAATTCAAGTAGCTACTTCAGAGCCAAATATCAATTGGCGTTGCACAATCAAGTGTAACGCCAAAATAATCAAAAAATTAGCTAAACAAGAAGTAAATGGAAGTAATACCGGCTATTGATTTATTAGGGGGGCGTTGTGTCCGCCTCTATCAAGGAGATTACCAAAAATCCCAAGTATTTTCTGAAAACCCTCTGGAGGTAGCCAGAGAATGGGAACAACAAGGGGCAACCAGATTACATCTAGTTGATTTAGATGGAGCCAAACAAGGAGCATCAGTTAATTTAGATATCATCGAGGCGATCGTCAAAGCGATCGCCATTCCCGTACAAGTAGGGGGAGGATTGCGCGATCGCGCTGGCGTAGAGAGATTATTCAATCTGGGAGTAGAGCGGGCGATTGTAGGTACGGTAGCAGTAGAAAAGCCAGAATTAGTCAAAGAGTTATGTGCAGAATTTCCCCACAAAATTGCTGTTGGTATTGATGCACGCAACGGCAAAGTAGCTACCAAAGGATGGTTAGAAACCTCAGAAGTAGAAGCGACTAAACTCGCTCAACAAATATCACCCCAAGCAGCAGCAATTATTTATACTGATATTCAAAGAGATGGTACCTTAGTCGGACCAAATAAGGAAGCATTACGAGAATTAGCCAACGCCGTTGATATCCCCATCATTGCCTCTGGAGGAGTAAGCTCTCTGAGAGACTTGTTAAGTTTGCTCTCCCTTGAACCTGTAGGGGTAACTGGGGTTATTGTCGGCAAGGCGCTTTATACTGGGAAGGTGAATTTAAAAGAGGCTATTGGGGCGATCGGACAAGGAAGATTGCAAGATGTACCCCTCAATATTGATAGCTCTTCTTTTGCTTAAATAACAACCACTAAATTAGTCATAATTAAAGGCAACCATCGCAATATTCAAGGCTTGGGATCAGCAAGGAACATTAGCAGGATATACCCTCAGAAAAGCTTTGCTAGAACATTGGAGACGCAAATGTGCTTATTGTGGTGTGACCAACGTTCCACTATAATAAGCAGATATTAAACTTAACTTGGAGCGGTAGAAATCAGAATTAACGGTCATCGTATTAGCAGTAATATATTTATCTTTGTAGATCGAAGCGATGGTTATGGTTATTGCTTTTTCCCAATGTCTGTGTGATAGCTTTTTGCTACGTTTTACTCCAATTTTTCCCTATCTAATCGTTAGATAGCCTTTTTAAACCAACTTACCCTCTCTAGTATGTTTAGTTCTAGCCAACGGCCAAAGCGCAAACGGGGAGTAATTCTCTCTGAGGAGGGTTGGCAACGCCTAAAATCAGCCCAAATCAATTCAGAAATTGAAGCTAACGGAGGAACTCCCTATACCCTAGAAGACTTGAATGAGCTGACGGGACTCAGTGCCCATACTCTCACCAAGGTTCGTCGGCGACAGAATCCTGTAGATCGACAAACTCTAGAAGAATATTTTAAAACCTTCAATTTGACTCTTACTCCCAGGGACTATACTAAACCGAACCAAGAAACAAAAGTGCCGACAGAACCGATCGCCCCTATCGAACCAAATTGGTCCCAAGCAAATACAGCATCAGAGGCAGAGTTATCGGATTACAACCAAGAACCATTACTGCCAGAGGGGCAAGTGCCACTGGATTCATGGTTTTATGTCGAGCGCCCGCCCACCGAAGCAAACTGTTACAAGACGATCTTACAACCAGGGGCATTGATTCGGCTCAAAGCTCCTAGACGCATGGGCAAGAGCTCCTTGATGGTAAGAATTCTCAACTATGCTGCCAAACAAGGCTATCAAACAGTATTTTTGAGTTTGCACTTAGCGGCTCGAAATGTTCTCCAAGACCTGGACAAATTCTTGCAGTGGTTTAGTGCTAGTGTGGGTCTGGGCATGCATTTGCCCAATCGACTAGTAGATTACTGGGATGAACTGTTTGGCAGCAAGATTAGCTGCAAGATTTACTTTGAGCAATACCTATTGGCAAAAAAACCAGAGCCGTTAGTGCTGGCCCTAGATGATGTAGATCGACTGTTCCAGTATCCCGACCTAGCGGATGAGTTTTTTGGGCTGCTGCGAACTTGGCACGAACAGGCGAAGAATCAAAAGATCTGGAAGCAACTTCGACTAGTGGTGGGGCACTCAACAGAAGTCTACATCCCCCTGGATGTAAATAAGTCCCCCTTTAATGTGGGGTTACCCATCGAGTTGAAACCATTTACAGCTGAACAGGTAGAGGATTTGGCTGGACGATATGCTTTGAACTGGTCAAGGGACGAAACAGAACAGTTGATGGCGATCGCCAACGGGCAGCCTTATCTGGTGCAGTTAGCGTTGTATTCCCTCTGGCAGGAAAATGTTACCCTAGAGCAACTGTTACCAACAGCTACTACGGCTGGTGGGATTTTCGCCGAGCACCTGCGACGACAATGGTGGACTCTGACGCAAGCTCCCGAACTGTCAACAGCATTTGCTCAGGTTGTGCAGGCATCAAAACCAATAGAACTAGAGTTGTTACAGGCATTCAAATTAGAGAGTATGGGACTAGTACGGCTACAAGGAAATCAGGCTACACCGAGCTGTGCCCTGTATACCCAGTATTTTCGCGATCGCCTCTTTAACCAGTAGCCAACGGTGCGGCCCCCTCATATCAAATCCGGTTGAATAACCATACTTAGGAGTGAGGATTGATTGCTGGTCCTTAAAGTTACATAATTTAGCCGCGATGGTTGCAAGTTAACTTTCAATTCCTTATTTTCTGAGACCGAAAAACTTCAAGGAAACTAGCATTGGCAACCCTTTGGCACCATTGAGTTTAAGTTGCTGTATAAGTTATCGACTTAACTTTTCATCCTTCCTTGTAGAACCAAGGGCTTGAGTCGCAAAATGAAGGTAGATAAGTTCAATAGTCTGAAGAGATTGGTTGAAAGACTTAGCCTGACTTGGACGGAGGAAGAAGCCAATGAATGTACCATGGAAAAAATTGCTAGTGAGAACCACCCTCTGGTTGGTGCTCGAGCTTTGGCTCAATTTCCTCGGTATTGATGATGTGGCTGACTACAGCGAGTTTATTTTTGAAAGGCACGTTAACTGCTTCGCGGAAGTCCAAAGTCAAAAGTGTTACCTCCTCGATAAATCGAGGGGCTTGGAATAAGGAAAGTATAGGTTGTCAATCTCTTGTTCACACATTTCACTAAGGTTCATTGCTCAAATGATTTCTTGGGGCGATTGGTAGTAACCGCTCGAAAATATACGCGCTTGGCTATAATGCTTACTATAACTAGATAATAAATTAGGGCTTAACGTACATTCTCGTTCCATTACTACTGATCGCCCTTTATCCTTAAAAAGGGCAGTGCCCTTTTCCAATTAAACTTTCTTGACAAACAGCTTCTAAAGTACTCTTAGGAGAGAAACATGGCTAAAAAACTGTTATTACCTCAAGACGATCCACAAGCAAAGCAACAAAGGCAACAGTATTTAAAAAAAATGCGGCAAATCTACGAATATCAATTCAATTTTTGGGGAAATATTGCCCAGCTCAAAAAATTACATCTACGAGAATGGAATGAACCAATATTGTTTTTGATTATATTGGTTAAGTTAGTCTTATTTTTGCCGATTTTGATGGGGACTTACTTGAAAAAATTGATTAAAGGTTATCCTTTTAAAGATTACCAGGATTATTTTTTCTTCAAATGTTTTCCTTATCCAAACCGGGAATTTGTAGATGATTTTAATAATGATGTCTATTTCGGATTGCAAAGAGTTGCTGGAGTTAATCCGGTGGCAATTCAGAGATTATCAACAGAAGAAAATCTGTTACCAGAAAACTTTGAGGAGGTTAAGAGTGTCGTCAGCAAATTGACCGACCAAAGTTATGAAGAAGCCTTGCAAGAAGGACGGCTCTACATCACGAATTATCAAATGTTGCAGGTGATAGCTGACAACCTTAAACAAGTAGATGGTACCCCTACACAATATACTACAGACCCAGTTGCATTGTATTATTGCCAACAGAACAGGGATGGACTCCTTCGACCTTTAGCCATTCAATTAAGTGTGAGCTCACCAACTAGCATAACCAATCCGATTTATACTCCAGCAGATGGACAACATTGGTTAATGGCTAAAAATTACGTGCAAACCGCTGATGTTGTGATGATGATAACGTGGACTCATGCTACTCGCACTCATTATGTAATGGAATCAATCATTATCGCGAGTTATCGAAATTTAGCTCAAAATCATCCTCTATTTCCTCTACTTTATCCTCAATTCCGCGGTACACTTTTCTTCGATCATATCTTGAAATTTTTTCGACCAGAAAAAAACAGCGAAATTCCTCTTGTTGCCTCAACTCTTCCCGGTAAGGAAAAAACTTTGTTAGAGTTTATCGGCCAAGGGATGAGGACATTCCACTTCCAAGACATGGCCTTCCCTAATGACATTAAGAACCGAAATATGGAAGATCCGAAATTGTTCTATCCTTACAGAGATGACGGGAAATTAGTGTGGGATGCTATCCATGAGTTTGTCAGCGAATATGTCAGAGTATACTATAAATCAGATCGGGATGTGGTGGAAGATTTTGAATTGCAAGCGTGGGGCGAGGAAATTGGAGGAAGCTTAGAAGAGAAAAAATTCGGAGTTCCTGGTTTCCCAACTAAGTTCAACACCATTGATGAAGTTGTCGAAACTGTAGTCAATATTATTTTCATCGCCACTGCTCAACATAGTGCTATTCACTATGGCCAATATCAATATTTGGCCTATGTACCGAATATGCCTTTGTCTGTTTATGCCCCTCCTCCTAAAAACTCTGAAGGTTTTATGTTTAAAAAAGATCTGATCAAACTTTTGCCTACCTTTTCCCACACAATGATTCAAAGCTTTGCTTTTTATATCAACAACGTAAAAGTTGAGCGGATAGGACAGTATAAATTAAGTATGTTTGATGGTAGATCTAATGACATCATCAAAAAATACCAAGAAAAACTGCAAGAAATATCCAATGAAATCAATTCTCGGAATCAGAAGCGAATTTTTCCCTATATCTTAATGGATCCCCAAAATATTCCTAGTAGTATTGTGGCTTGAGTACTTTCAGTCTTATTTAATTGGGTGCGGCTCTTTTCACGCTTGTTAAGAGCGAGCCGGCAAGGATCATTGGTGTCAACTTAAGCCAGAAATAGTTTACCAGTGGTTGAATGCAGAATGCAGAAAGTTCGCTTCGCTAGTACACTCCGCTCCGCTCCGTGAACAGAATTCAGAATTAAAAACCTGAGCGGAGCGAAGAGATGACTAAAAAATTCAGCCCAAAAAGCATGGACTTGTGTAATTAGCCTTGAACTTAAGTTCAAGGTGGAGCAATGGTTTCACCTTAAGTTGACACCAGTGGGCAAGGATCTGCCAGACCTTAGACAGCGCGCCCTTCTACAAAAATCGTTGTTTATTTGTAAGGGTTATACTATTTTTCTTTAACCTTGATAGATAAGTCACTCCCCTCTCCCTTCCTCCCCTGCTGTCTTAGTTGAAAATGAAATGGCCCTGCCTTACTAAGGGATGGAGAGGGTTTGAGGGTAAGGGCATTGATGTATGTCTATGATTATTTTTGAAAACTGGTATTAGAATCCTATTTTCTTTTCTGATTGACAAAGACCATTTTTTTCAGTGCCGTCTGTCCAAGTAGTATGATAGCATTTTGCTCCAGTTAGGTTTGCATTGCCTAGGAAGGCTCCACTCAGATCTGCCTCACTTAGGTCTGCCTCACTTAGATCTGCCTCGCTTAGGTTTACATCAATTAAGCACGCCGACCTTAGATTGGCACCACTTAGCTTTGCATTATCCATTAATGCTTGACTAAAGTCCGCCTCAACTAGGTTGGCTTTAGTCAAGTTTGTTCCAATTAAGTATGATGCACGCAGATATGCTTTATCCACATGGACTTCCCTTAGATCCGCTTCAGTTAAGTCGCAGTTATAGCAGCTCCCAGTAGATTTAAATTGGTCAACATTACTTTGACTGTATGCATAAGCAGGAGGACTGATAACGGCCGAAACCAATGCTATAGTAATAGCAATGGCCACAGTTATGATTTTCTTCAACATTTTTTTCTTCTTACTAAATGTTTGTTCTAGAATATCATTTAGGACTATCTCACAATTCATTGACAACTACCATTTTTTTCACTACCATCTGTCCAAATGGTATGATAGCATTTTGCTCCACTTAGGTCTGCCCCACTTAGGTTGGCTCCATTTAGGTTTGCATCACTTAAGTCTGCATCTGTTAGGTTTGCATTACTTAGGTTTGCATTACTTAGGTCTGCTAACCTTAGGTTGGCTCCATTGAGGTGGGCACTAACTAAGTAGGCTTTAGTGAGGATCGATCTAGCTAAGTAAGCTTTGTCTAAATATGCTCCGACTAAGTATGCTTCAGGCAAATAAGCGCCATACATGTACACTTTAGTTAAGTTTGCTGCCATAAGGTCGCAGTACGCACAGCTTCCAGTAGAAATAAATTTGTCAACATCACCTTGACTGTACGCGTAAGCAGGAGGACTGATAACAGCTGAAACCAATGCTATAGTAATAGCAATAGCTACAGCTATAATTTTCTTTAACATTTTTCCCTTCTCACTAAATGTTTGTTCTAGAATACCATCAAGAGGCTCGCCCATTTTTTTCGAGGTACTCGAAAGGTTTACTCGATCGATAAGAGCTAAATTGATTGGTATAAAAAAACACACAAGAGAGACATTTTATGGTAGGAGCGATCGCCAACTACCTCCTTAGCGAGAAAATCTATGAAAGCGCCAACTCAGAAGTCTATCGAGGTATCCGAAGCTCGGATGGCCAACCCTTTATCTTCAAAATTCTCAAGCAAGACTATCCCACACCACAAGAACTCACTCGCTATCAGCAAGAATATGAAATTACCCGCAATCTGAATCTAGATGGAGCGATCGAAGCTTATGGCTTAGAAACCTATCAGAGGAGTCTAGTCATCATTCTCGAGGATTTTGGCGCATCATCCTTAAAGAAATTGATGAATGATGCTCATCTTCCCGCCCAAGCTGGAGGTTTTAGGAAGCAAATACCAGAATTTCTCCGCCTCGCCATCACAATTACCGAAACCTTAGGTCAGATTCACGCCGCTAATATTATCCACAAAGACATTAATCCTGCCAATATCGTCCTCAATCCAGAAACTAACCAAGTAAAAATCATTGACTTTGGCCTTTCTACCGTCTTAAATCGCGAAAATCCTACCCTAAAACATCCCAATGTTCTCGAAGGCACATTAGCCTATATATCCCCAGAACAAACGGGAAGGATGAATCGTTCTTTAGACTACCGTACAGACTTTTACTCATTGGGTGTCACTTTCTATGAACTGCTGACGGGACAACTACCTTTTACTACCGCCGATGCCATGGAGTTAGTGCATTGTCAGATCGCTAAACAGCCCGTGCCGCCTTATAAACTTGTAAGCAGCCATAGCGCTCAGTCTCCACCCAAAATCATCTCAGATATTATCATGAAGCTGATGGCGAAAACCGCAGAGGAACGATACCAGAGTGCTTGGGGACTGAAAGCCGATTTAGAAGAATGTCTCAGGCAGTGGGAGACAACTGGCACCATTGAAAAATTTCCCCTCGGTGCTCAAGATATATCTGACAAGTTTCAAATTCCTCAAAAACTCTACGGCAGACAAGGTGAAATCGCTACTCTGCTCAATGCCTTCGAGCGCGTAGCAGGGGGAGCAGGAGAGCAGAGGAACAGGGGAGAGGAAGAGAATTTCCTAATCGAAAATTGCCAATCCAAAATCCAAAATCCAAAATCCAAAATCGAAATGATGCTCGTTACCGGTTATTCCGGCATTGGTAAGTCAGCACTGGTGCAGGAAATCTATAAACCGATTACCGCCAAGCGGGGCTATTTCATTGCCGGCAAATTTGACCAGTTTCAGCGTAATACTCCCTACTCTGCTATAGTAGCTGCCTTTCAAGGACTGGTAAGGCAACTGTTAACTGAAAGCTCCACCGAGCTTAACCAATGGCGAGAACAACTCTTAGCCGCTCTGGGAGCCAACGCTCAAGTGATTATTGATGTTATCCCCGAAGTGGAATTGATTATCGGCAAGCAGCCCGCCGTACCTTCCTTGGGACCAACCGAGTCACAAAATCGTTTTAATCTCGTTTTCGGAAACTTCATCCGGGTATTTTGCGCTCAAGAACATCCTTTGGTCATCTTTCTGGATGATTTGCAGTGGGTAGATTCCGCTACCCTCAAGTTGATAGAACTGATGCTGACAGATAATGACACCCAATATCTATTTCTGATAGGAGCCTATCGAGATAACGAAGTTACCTCTACCCATCCCTTGACGATCGCCCTTGAGGAGTTGCAAAAGCAAGGAGCTATTATCAATCAGATTACTTTAGCACCTCTAGCACCGAATTGTGTAAGCCAGCTTATTGCCGAGACTCTACACTGCGATCGCTCATTAGTGCAACCCTTAGCAGAATTGGTGATGCTCAAAACTAGGGGAAATCCTTTTTTTGTCAATCAATTTCTGACAACTCTCCATCTGGAAAAGCTGCTCAATTTTGATTTTGAGCGCCTCTGTTGGCAATGGGATATGGCTCAAATTGAAGCGATGGATATCACAGATAATGTGGTGGAGTTGATGATTAGCAAAGTGAAGAAACTGCCCTTCCCAACACAGCAAGTCTTACGCTTGGCGGCTTGTGTCGGGTCATTTTTTGACTTAAATACCTTGTCGATCATCTGCGAGCAAACCACCGCAGACGTTTTTCAAAACCTTTTGCCAGCAGTTCGCTCAGGGTTAATTCTGACCATCTCCGAGTTAGACTCTCAACTGTTGATTCAAGATTATAAATTTAGTCACGATCGCATCCAACAAGCCGCTTATAGTTTGATTGACTCCAGCAGTAAGAAAAGGGTTCACCTCCAAATTGGCAGACTGTTGCTGGCGAAGCTCTCAGCAGAGGGGCGCTTGGAAAGACTCTTTGAATTAGTCGATCATCTCAATCTGGGTAGAGAGCTGATTAGTGGCGATCGAGAACAAATAGAACTGGTAAAGTTGAATTTAGAAGCTGGTCAAAAAGCGAAACAAGCCGCAGCTTATGCCGCCGCACTGCGATATTTGACTGTAGGGATGGAATATTTAACCGAGAATAGCTGGGCTGAAAATTATGAACTCGCCTTTAAACTAACCCAAGAAAAGTCAGAAGTTGAGTATTTAAATGGCAATTACGAGCAGTCTGAATTTTTGATTGAGCTTCTCTTGGAAAAAGCCAAATCATCTATAGAAAAGGCTGATACTTACAATTTTCTCATTCTGCTCTATACTGTACTCGTCAAGCATTCAGAAGCCATTGGAGCAGGACGAAAGGCTCTACAACTGTTGGGCATTGATTTGCCAGAAGATGACTGGCTCAATGCACTTAAGGTCGAACTCGCCGAAGCCAAGAAAAATTTAGGAGATAAAAAAATTGCTTCATTGGTCGATGAACCAGAAATGAATCTTCCCGAGAAAAAAGTGGCCGTAAAATTGTTGATGAATCTGCTGACGCCAGCTTATCTGTTTAACCAAGATTTATTCGCTTTAATCTCCACAAAAAGTTCTAATCTTTCTTTTAGATATGGTCCTATTCCAGAGTCGGCTATGGGTTACAGTAGTTATGCAACTATCTTGTTATCACGTTTGCAAGATTATCAATCAGCATACGAATTTGGCTTACTCGGCCTAAAAATTAGTGAGAGATTTAACGATCTAGCAAATAAGTCTAAAGCATGTAATATGTTGGCTAATCATATAATTCATTGGGTTAAGCCAAGCAAATTTGCTCAGGCTATTAATGATGAGGGTTATAAAGTAGGTTTGGAATCCGGAGATATACAGTTTGCTGGATACAGTTTACATCACCAAGTATGCCATAAATTTTTTGAAGGCCAAAAATTGGAAGACATCCTAGCAGTTTTGCCCAACTATTTGCTGTTTGTCACCAAACCGAAAAATATCCTTTCATTTAATACTCTAACGGCATATCAACTAGCAATATTCAACTTGAGCGGCAGAACCGAGGATAAATTTTCTTTCCACAATAACGAAACCACTGAAGCGCAATATCTGCAAAATTGTCAGTTAGACCAAGATGAATTTTCGCTCTGCCACTACTATTTTTTAAAATCATCTATTCTCTATCTTTACGAGCGATACGAGTTAGCAATCCAATACTCAGCCAAAGCCGAAAAAATACTTCCTTTCATTCTTGGCCTAGTTGCAGAGGCTGAAAATAAATTTTACTCCTCACTCACTTTGGTAGCTCTCTATCCAGAAGCTAGTGCAGCAGAGCAAAAAGAATATTGGGCCAAGCTGGAAACCAATCAAGAGCAAATGAAAATTTGGGCCGACAATTGCCCAGAAAATTTCCGAGCTAAGTATCTTTTGGTAAAAGCAGAAATTGCCAGAATTACTGGTAAAGATTTAGAAGCAATGGAATTGTACGATCGCGCCATTGCCTCTGCCGCCGAAAATGAGTTCATCCAGAATGAAGCCTTAGCTAATGAACTCGCAGCCAAGTTCTGGTTAGGAAGAGGTAAAGAGGAAATTGCCCAACTTTACCTCAAGAAGGCTCACTATGGCTACCAACTCTGGGGAGCTAAACGCAAAGTAGAGGATTTGGAGGAAAAATATCCCCAGTTGCTGTCTCGAGCATCTACGACGACGACAACAGGAATTCAGACTATCAGTAGCACAACATCTGAGACTTCTGGGAGCAATCCCATTGTCCTGGACTTGACCAGTGTGATCAAAGCATCCCTTGCCCTAGCTGGAGAAATCGTTCTGGACAAGTTGCTCAGAAAGTTGATGAAAACAGCGATCGAAAATGCAGGGGCTCAAAAAGGCCTTCTGATTTTGCCTTCGGTGATAGAGTTAGGAAACGAGCAAGATAACTGGTCGATCGAAGCTGAAGGAATAGTAGATTCCGATGATGTGAGAATCTTGCAATCGGTTCCCATCGGCTCTTTAGAAAAAGATAGTCAAATTCCTCTCCTGCCAACCGCCATCATCAACTATGTCATCCACGCCAAAGAAAATGTAGTTTTAAATGATGCTGCTCATGAGGAACAATTTACCAATGACCTTTATATTGCTGCCACTCAACCAAAATCGATTCTCTGCACCCCCCTCGTCAATCAAGGCAAACTGAGCGGCATTTTATATTTAGAAAATAATCTCACCACGGGTGCATTTACACCCGATCGCCTAGAAGTCTTAAAAATCCTTTCTGCTCAAGCTGCCATCTCCATTGAGAATGCCCGCCTCTACGAGCAGTTAGAAAATTATAGCGAACAGTTAGAAGATTACAGCCGCACCCTAGAACAAAAAGTAGAAGAGCGCACCCAAGAACTCTCCCAAACCCTAGAAATTCTCAAAGCCACCCAAGCGGAGCTACTCTTGGAAAACGAGCTCCTCAGAAGCGCCGAACAACCCTCCACCTTTGACTATCAAGTGGGGGGGAGCCTCTCCATGGATGCTCCCACCTACGTGGTGCGCTCCGCCGACCGCTACCTCTACAAAGCCTTGAAGCGCGGGGAGTTTTGCTACATTCTCAACTCGCGGCAAATGGGTAAGTCCAGCTTGCGGGTGCAGATGATGAAACGGTTACACGCTGAAGGATTTGCCTGTGTGGCGATCGACCTGTCGGAAATCGGCAACCAGCAGAGTAACCCAGAGCAGTGGTATGCCGGTATTCTCTACAGTATAGCTACGGGGTTAGAGCTGCTAAACTTATTAGAAATCCGCACTTGGTGGCGGGAGCATGACTTCCTCTCGCCGGTGCAACGTCTGGGTGAGTTCATCGGTAAGGTTCTGCTCTCAGCGATATCCCAGCCAATTGTGGTCTTCATCGATGAACTCGATAGCGTCCTGAGTTTAAAGTTTGATCCGGATGATTTTTTTCTGCTACTACGCACCTTCTATAACAAGCGAGCCGAGCAAGCAAAATTTAAACGGCTCACTTTTGTATTGTTGGGAGTAGCAACTCCCTCTCAACTCATAACCGACAAGAGCCGCACTCCCTTCAACATCGGTACTGCCATCGGACTGAGCGGTTTTAAACTGCATGAAGCCCAACCCTTGCTACCAGGATTGGCAGAGCACCTCAGCAATCCCCAGGTCGTGCTCTCCGAAGTACTTGCCTGGAGCGGTGGCCAGCCGTTTCTCACCCAAAAGCTGTGTCAGCTAATTCGCAGTGCTGGGGCTCCCAGTTCTACTCAAGAAGAAAAAGAGTGGGTGGAGAATTTGGTACGAGCCCAGATGATCGAAAATTGGGAAGTCCAGGACGAACCAGAGCATTTACGAACCATTCGCACTCGACTAATGCGCCAACCAGAAAAAGCTGTTCCCGTGTTGCATCTATATCAGCAGCTCTTGCAACAGGGCTACATCCAGGCTGATGAAAGCCCAGAACTCACGGAGTTATTGCTGTCGGGATTAGTGATGAAGCTCGAGGGTAAGTTAATTGTCAGCAACCGCATCTACGCCACTATCTTTAACCAGGACTGGGTTGCCAGAGAATTGGCCAAGCTGGATGAAACTATTACAGAAAAGATTGCCGCACCTTAAAGTTGCATAATTTCGAGCAAAAGGTTGCCTGTTAACTAAATTTGCAAATTTTCGGAGACTAAAAAACTGCAAATTTATTAGCATTGGCAACCCTTTGGCACGATTGAGTTTAAGTTGCTGCATAAGTTATCGGCTTAACTTATCATCTTTCCTGGTAGAAGCTTGGCAAAAGTCGCAAAATTAATCTAGGTAAGTTAAATAGTTTTATTAGAACCTGGAGGCAAACAAAAATGGCACCTGTTCAACACAATATTAAGATCCAGACCCCCGATGGCGTTAATACATCTGATCCGAATAATGATAACCTTCTACGTAACCTTACGGCTGCACTGACAGGTGGAGAGGCCGTTTATGATTTCTTTTCTGGTAATATTGAGGCACTCAATAATCTGTATCAGACCATTGCAACAGGTGGAGATGATGTTTGGATAGAGGGAAAGGATAAAAATGGCAATCCAGTCCAATACGTGGATAACGGTGGCCATTTTATAAACGTCGGTGCCCAGATTCATGACCGTGACACTCTCAGAAATGGCACTGGCAGTACAACCAATTACAAGGAGGTAGGAACAGCTTATGTGACCTTGACCACCGATCAAGGAACTAGCATACTGATTATTAATACTATCCATTATGCCGGTTTAGGCATTGCTGGTATTGGGTTCACTGGTCCATTATTGAAGCTTCTTAAGCCCATTGTCAAAGCTGTCGTCAAATTCATTAAAAATCTGACTTCAAGAATTTTTAACAAGGCTAACTCAGGAGAGACAACGGACGATCCCAACGAGGCTGAAGATAATGTGAGTGAAGAGGCTAATGGTGCAGCTGAAGATGCAGGTGAAGCTGGAGCTGAAGTGGGTGAAGGTATCTTTGCAGATGTTTCATTTACTGTGATGGATACTGTTGGTATTGTTGTAGCCGTTGGTGCATTAGCAGTTGTTCTCATCCTTGCATTACTTGAAAAACAAATGACCGACTACGTGAAGTTCTTTAATGCTACCAGTATAGATCTGCAATTTGGTATTTGCTGGCTTAAAGGTAGCGCTGGAGCCAAAATTGCCCCTGCTAAGGTAGGAGAAACCACCTTGGTTAAAAAGATCTCCAAAGCTCCAACTCCTCCCTGGGTTGTCTCCAGCGATAAGGTTATTTACCGTTCTGACTCGACCTTCATCAACACGGATACACTAAAAGGGATCGGATATGTATTGAATGCGAAACCCACTGGTGATTTCCCAGGTTTTCGCGTAATGGTTGATATTCCAAATGACGGAGATAATTCCCTTTATATTGGATTTGAAAACGGCGATTGTAAGTCTGTCTGGAACGATCGCAAAGATCAAAATACGGGAAAGGTAGCGAAAATAAATTCCGGTAAATATACGTTATATATTGCCACAAACCAAGTGAGAGGTAAATCTCCCTCACCTGTAAATTCTACTGAGGGCTATAACTATGAACATTTAATCGTCCTTACAGATGGGACTGTTAATGTTTAAACTGCGCCTCTTGTGAGATCGGTGCAAGATTCACTGTGTAAGCCAACCGAATAACGGGTTTTTTCCCATTGTCGGGAGGCCTACAATTCGCGGAAGTGGTTTGGTCTATTTCATCATTGCCTAGAAAATTTAAAATGATAATTTTTTCTGATGTCGAACGATAAACCTAAAGTACAATTTCGTGCTTCTCAAATAACCCATGCTGCTCCAAAAAGCTTGAAGTTTTATAACTATCTTCAGCTTGCCTTAGAGGGAGGAACTCCCACATTTGACTTTTTCTCAGGTGATTTTGGTGCTTTGCAAGAGCTGGCACAAGTTATGGCTAAACAAGGCAATGCGGCCTGGACACAAGTTGATAAAGCCAGTAGCCTTAAATATGATTTTTTAGACCCCGATCAACCCGCTGCCTATGTAAAAGGTACGAAGGGAACCATGGTCTTACAATTTCATGCTAGCGAGGAAGTTTTAGGGCAAAACACAACTGACTATAAACAAGCTGGTATTGCTACCACTTATCTCGTTACAGATCAAGGGACAGTTGATGTCATCATCAGCTATATAGAGAAACTCGGCCCGCCAATTGCTGGCACTGCCATAGCACCTGCAATTTTGACCATTCTGGGTGCTTTCAAGAATTTCTTGCAAAGCTTTATTTCGCGAGCCTTCAATGCAGCCTCAGAGGGTGCTACGGAAGCCGAAGCAGTGGGAGAGGAAGCAGCAGAAGGAGCCGCAGAAGATGCGGCTGTTGAAGGAGAGGTTATTGCTGATGAACTCGCACTCTCGATCTCTTTTGGCCCTTTAGCGATCGCTGGTATTGCAGTAGCAGCAATTATTTTAGTGGTTTCTGTTATTCTTTTCTTTCTGGCTAAGACGATGACTTGCTTCATCAAGGTCTACAATTTCACAGACCAGCAAGTTACTCTCAACATTTGTTACCAGTACGATCTTGAAATTAAACAGGAACCTAAAACAGGAATCCTTCCACCCGTTGGAATCCCTCAAGCTCCTCCCGGCGTTACAGCTTTGGATAAGGTGATTTATCGTGCCGACTATACCTTGCTCAATAGCAACGACTTAAAAGGACTTGGAGTAGTTATTCAAGCGGCTGGCAATACCCAAAATAACCCAGCAGGTTTTCCAGGTTTGACAGCAATGATTGATATTCCATCCGTTGGGGATAACTCCCTCTACGTTAACCTGGATGGCAATATGAATTGCCATGAGGTATGGGATAATTTCTCTGGCACTTTTAAGAAACTTAGCAAGTCGACTTGCCGGGGAGATTACCGGATTTATATTGCTACTAATCAGCTACGTGGGAAATCATCATCGCCAATCAATGGTGACCAAACAGGTTATTTCTATGAATATCTAATTGTGCTGGAAAAAGATGGGTTTTTCTTTGGTTCTTCGGATACTTAAAGATTGAACTATGGACAAATAAATAATCATGATTTCGGTTGTATTTAAATCAGAAGAGGACTTGATAGTATGGCAGTACAACATAAATTCAAAATGGGGACCGGTGCTAAGGTTTCTGCAGTAAAACAGGATGAAAACTTGCTGGACATTCTTGCGAAGGCTGTCGATTATGGGAGCGATTTCGTCCACGACCTTTTTCTTAACGATCTATCAAAATTGAATCAGTTCTATTCCTTAATTGCGACCAATGGGGAATCGAGCTGGGTCAATGGCACAGATACTAATACGGGTTTCCCAATTTGGTATGTTGTTGATGGAGATAGCGTGCTGACGATAGGTGTTTATTTGACAGAAAAGGGAAAAAGTATCCTGCGGCAAGGCACAGATAGTATTGATAGTTTTCAGGACATCGGATTCGCCTACATCAATCTTATTACGAATTCGGGTACGCAAAAACAAAGTATCAGCCAAGTTGCAACCAACATTGTCCAATATGCTGGAGAAGGCATACCCAAAATTGAAGCAGGAGACGGCCTGAAGAATGTTATTAAGAACACCGTTTCTGTCGTCAAAAAATTTGTAAAAAGAGTCATTACTCTTGCCTTTGAAGGTAAAGTCACAAACAATCCAACTATTGCGCAAGAAAATGCCACATCTAATGCTGAGAAAGCAGCTAAAGAGGCAAGTGTTCAGGAGGAAACTATCCCGATCTCCGAAGGAGAAACCATTGCCGCAGATATTGAGATTTCTGTTGTTGATGCGATAGGATTGGTTTTCTCTCTTGGTACATTAACTTTGACAATTATCCTCAATATCCTGAGCAAGGAGATCAGAAGTTTTGTTAGATTCTATAACTTAACTAACCAGGATCTTGAATTCAGTATTTGCTGGATAAAAGAAAATGTAGCGGTAGCCGTTTCACCAATGTTACCTCAAAATCCTATTACGATTCCCAAGATTAGCCCAGCTTGGACACCTCCTTGGATTATTGGATCTGACCCGATTTCTTATATTGATATGGTTTTTGCAAATACCGACAAATTGAAAGGAATCGGGTATGTTTTGAAAGCAAGACCTAACAATGATTTTCCGGGCTTTAATGTCATGGTCAATATTCCTAATTCTGGAGATAACTCTCTCCAACTGAGTTTTGTTACTAATGATGTTTGTAATTCTTATTGGCAAGATCACAAAGATAAGGATACAAACTTGACAATGAGTACTACTTCAGGGAATTACACTTTGAAGATTGCAACAAATCAAGTGAAAGGTGAATCTCCTTCTCCTGTTGATGGGGCAGAAGGATACAACTACGAACATTTAGTAATACTTGAAGAATTTGGCACAAACAATAAATAGCTTAAGACCTTAAGAGTCTTGGTTTAGAGCAAGTGTTGAAGTTCCTACCTTGGGGTGTATGCCAGCTCTAAGCTCTAGAACCCAAGCATTAGACACAATCCTATAGCAGTTTCCATTCCCTACTTCATGAGCTTGAGAACTGCTTACCAGATTAAGCCAGTGTATTTGGGAAAGTACCGACTCTAAACCTTTGCTTGGCAAAGATCGTCCTGGAAACAGGAGAGGGTTTTCATAGTTCCCTGCCAAAAACTATTTCATCAACCCCTATTTTCAATGAGGTAATTAATTATGTCTACAACTTCTTCCAGTCAAATATTATGGAGCCAGTTTACTCAAGCAATTGCAGCTAAGATGGGTGCAGGAGCCAGTGAGGCTGATATTCAGGTGTTGCCTTCAGCACATCTTCTCTATGGGAACAAAGCAACGGATATTGCCACATCGATCAATGAATTTGTCGAGGTAATTCCACAATGGGGCTCAATTTATAATCCATCGGATAGCACCATAATTGATGCCTACCAAATTGTGCTAACTCAGATGAAGCCAACTGCAACCAATTACCAATCTATTAAAGCACAGTATGAAGCAACAAACCAACAATTGCAGGAAATGATGGGCAAAGCTAGCACCTTCAAACTGCGTCAAATCAAAGCTTATGTAAAAGCAAAATCTATTTACACTCAAGCAGGATTAACCCCACCTTCTTTTCCTGACTGGTTTAAGAACAACGGTCAGCAGGAATACCAAACACTTCTAGCAGCGCAGGTGCAACAAACAGCAAGGGTTCAAGCTCTGCTTGATGCGGAAGGAATTTCTTCTCCTTTGACAGGGGCTCTAGATCGACTCAATACGGAATTGAAAGATGCTGCAAGCCACATCGCTGTTCCAGTAACCATTAATCCCTCGGCAGA
>JAAUYA010326608.1_pt1 | contig 22466 bp, 18 predicted proteins | sample 7278161 | NCBI WGS metagenome assembly JAAUYA01 (sample SAMN14350120, study PRJNA611818) | marine sediment metagenome | isolation source: surface marine sediment (3m) | place: French Polynesia: Moorea | collected 2018-08
CCCCAGTGGTCCGAAATCACAGTCCGATTTAATAATAATCCTACTACTAATTTTTACTTCGGTATAGATGGAACCCCTAGCCCAGGACAATTCGACTTTACTTCTGTAGCTCTTCACGAAATCGGTCATGGCTTGGGCTTTTTTAGTTCTTTTACTATTAATCAGGGTATTGGAAGTTTTGGCATTTCCGACTCTTCGCAGCTGACTATCTTTGACCGATTTGTTGAAAACGGAGCAGGAACACCTCTAATAAATTTTGTCAGTCCTTCGACTGCCCTGGGGAATCAGCTAACTAGCAACAGTATTTTCTTTGATGGCAATAATGTTAGTGGAGCGTTCGGTGGTGGCAGCGCAAACACAGCCAATGGTGGATTTAGACCTCAGTTATATGCACCCAATCCATTTCGTTCTGGATCTAGTATTAGTCACTTAAGTGAAGCAGCTTTTCCATCTGGAAATCCAAATGCCCTGATGACACCCTCGCTCAATTCTGGAGAAGTTATTCGTAACCCAGGACCAATCGCACTTGGCATTCTCCAAGATTTAGGATACGATCTCAAACTTAATCATAACCTCATTCCAGTGGAAACGATGGGTCAAGTGGGTCAGGTTACTAACCTCACGCACAATAGGCAAACTGTCACACTGGACCATACCTTCAAAAACCCCATGGTGTTTGCTCTATCCCCGTCTATTAATGGAGGTCAACCGGTAACTACGCGCCTGAGCAACATCACAAGTACCAGCTTCGATATTGAAATTGATGAGCCTAACAATCTCGATGGCTGGCATCTACCTGAAACAGTCAGTTTTATCGTCCTGGAAGAAGGTTCCTGGCAGCTAGCCGACGGCACCAATTTACAAGTAGGTAAGCTCAATAGTAATCTTCTTGCCAGTTCTGGGTTTGAAAACGTCACTTTTGACGATCTTTTTAATAGTACACCTGTCGTATTCACTCAAGTGCAAACGCTTAATGATGCTGATTTTGTACGTACCCGTCATCGCAGCATTAGCAAAACTGGGTTTCAAGTTGCGATGGAAGAAGAAGAAATCATGAAAAACTCTGGACATCTGACTGAAGCAATTGGGTGGTTTGCTTTTGGAGGCAACCAAGGAGCTTGGAGTGGACTGAGTTATGAAGCAGGTCAAACTGAGGATATAGTAACCCATAATTTTCACTCCATTAACTTTACTTCTGCTTTCACTCAAGCACCGCAAATTCTGGCTTCTATCGCTACCTATGATGGCAATAATCCCTCAGGGCTTCGCTATCGCAATCTCAACAATACTGGTGTTGAACTCAAGATTGAGGAAGATACCAGTGCAGATGATGAAATAATTCATACAACTGAAAAAGTCGATTACTTCAGCATTCAGGGAAAAGGACTACTTCAAGCCACATCCTTTGATAGCCTGATGGGGATGAGCATATCTGAGCCTTCACCAATTGTTGGTGGTGACGCCTCAGTGAACAGTATCTTCAATACCGATACCTATATCGTCGGGGAGACAATCTCAGTTTTTCCTGACCAAAATGCACAACAGAACAGTAAATATATTATCTTAGATGCAAGTGAGGAGATGATTACCGGCTTCGGCGAGCAAACCTTTGATAGCAGCACTGGCAGGGATACTGCTGTATTCGGTTTTGACTTAGACGACTCGATTACTGTGGGCAGTACTACTGAAAATGTTATTGATTTAGCTTGATCCCCGAAAAGTCTTACTATAACCAATTTCCTACCAAGATAAAAGCAGACCAATAAAAAGGATGAGAAAAATCTGCTTCTGGATATTCTTTAACCGCTTGTTGGGCGCGTCGCAAAGCTTCTGCTTTATTAATAGGATTACTTGAGCCTCCTTGAGTGCGATTTAACTCTTCATAAAACTTAGTCATCAAGAGTCGTGTAGATCGATCGCTCACTTGCCATAAAGAAGCAATAGTGCTGCGAGCGCCTGCTTTGATTGCCATACCAGCCAATCCTAAAGCAACCCGTTTATCACCCTTTGCAGTTTCACAACCACTGAGAATAAGTAATTCAATAGGTTGATTTTTTTCTTGTTGAGCGCGCAAAATTTGGTCTAACTCATAAATATTAATTGGTCCATCCCATGCCAGAATCAAGTTATTATCGGCATCAGAACTAAATTGCCCATGAGTTGCTAGGTGAATAACTGATGAAGGAGAGTTTTTGATTTTGGCACTAAAATTATTTTTTTGAAAAGATTCATTCAATAATAGAACTTTAATATTAGCTGTTTGTTGAATATTTTCTAATTCTTGTTCGACTTCGGGTAACTCATAAAATCCGTGACGAGCTTCACTTAAACCTGCTGCAATAACATCTAACTTATAACTGGCGGGAAACTTAGTTTGAATTAGTTGTAAACTAGGAACAATAGTGAGACTATATTTTTCCAATAAGTATTGTTTGCCATCATAAAGGGCAGATAGAGGAATACTTCTTGGCAATCCATCAGCAACAAAAACTAAATTATTGATTTGATTAACCTCTAATTCAGGTTCTATTGGCTTGATTAAATAGTTATACCATTGAGTTAAGATGTCATAGGAAATATCTTCTAGTTCGCTAATTTGTTCTAGAATAGTTTCTAATTGATTTTCTATCTGTTGTTCAGATAAATAGGTTTTATAATTTTTGAAAGGTTGACCGGGGAGTGCTAAGATTAATTCCAGTCGATCTTGCAGAATAATTGTATAAACAATAGCCGTTGATTTATCTAGAGTTTCCAGATTATTATCAAGGTTTTAAACTTCTAAGCAGTTATCCCGGAAAAAGTTATTTAATTCTGCTATTTTAAGAGATTCCATCACTTCGCGTGATTTTTGCAGTTCTTTTTGCTGGGGATTTTCCCATAGTAATAAATCTACATATTCTCGATAAACTGGTTCGACACTTTCTCGAAAAGAAAACTGAATTTTTGAATTAAGTGTAACTAAATCTCCTCTTAATTGATTGAGGAGATTGAAAGCATTTTGATAGTGAATAAGAGCTTCAACTATCTGGTCATCTTTTAGTAATCTTCCTAATTGCCATTCCCATTGGTAAGTAATATCATCTGCTTGAATACTTTGGGAAATGTGTAAAGCTTGTTCAAAATATTTTTTGGCTTGTATTTTCTGCTCTTGTTGTGCATAAACTATTCCTAAATTGCCTAAGGTATAAGCTTGACTTCTTTTATCATTAATACTAACCGATTTAACCAGTGCTTTATTTAAAATTTTAACACTGGTTTTAAATAATCTTTTATTGGTTTTTTCTAAGCTTCGATGATTATTTTAATAACTATAGCACCGTATTTTTTTTGTTGCAAATAAATTAAATTTTTTACTAAATTTATCTTTAAATATATTTCCTCTTGAGTTGAGTTTAATTGATGAATTAAAGGCAAAATTTCTAAAAGAATATTATTGGCTTTATCCCATTGCTGACGCTCGATAAATAAATTTAGGGTATTTACTTTAGCTTTAAGTTTATTGATTAAATTTTCTGTAAGAGATGCTTTGGTAAAATTCTCTAAAGCTTTACTATTGTATTGCTTATATTTTAATAAATTACCTAAATATTTAGCTCGATTTGCTATAGCAATTTCTGTGTTGCCCAAACTTAAAAACACTAGAGTTTTTTCTGAAGCAGATAACTGTTGATTAGCTTTTAAAAGATTAACTAGAATTTGTTCACAAGTTTCTATTTTTCCTAAAAAGCGTTGTAAATTTGCCAATCCAATTAAGCCAACTATTTGTCCAGAAGATAATTTTTTGTTGATAATTTGATTTAAGTCTTGTTGAGATATTAGGCATTTTATAGATGAAAGATTTAAGGATTCAAGAAAGGTTTTGCAAGCTAGATCATATAACCCTAGATGTTGTAAAGTTTGTGCTTGATTAATAAGAGTTTTAGCTAACAATTCTTCAGCTTGAATATCTCTATAAATTTCTGCAGATTGTTGCCAGGTTACTAAGGCATCCTCAAGTTTTCCGGTATTTTTTGGTCCTTTTGCTTTAATATCTAAAGTTTGAGCATATATTCTCTTTTTTTCAAGTGTATTCCTTTGATTACTTAATAAATTCAAACTTTCTAGAACCACTTGTTGGGCTAATTCCCATTTACCTAATTTCTGATAGCTAAGGGCGAGATTACTTAAAGCCATAGCTTGATTTAAACTATTACCTTGTCTAGCAAAAATATGGGCTAATTTTTGCCATAAAGCTACTGATTCTTGGTAATTTTGTCGTTGATATGTTTTTTTTGCCCGTTGCCATAAGAGAAGAATTTCAGACGGAAGTGGATTTAAATTGAGAGTGGCTGAAACTTTGCTTAAAGGAAAACAAAGTAGTAATATTAATGCTGATAGAGTAAGATAAAATCTAAAAGTAATTTTTCTGTGCTTCATATTTTAAAGAGCTTAAAAAAATTCAGTTAGCTGGAGATTCATTTTATCCGTTGCCAAGGGAGCCCCGACTTCCATCTAAGGACGAAAAAGATGAGAATGTTGAGGATGGTAAAGACGAGATCTTGGGCGATCGAGATCTGCATGACGTAAAGCATGACTAATAATATAGAGTGTTGTCCTAATTAAATTGTGCTCTTGGGTGGTAATTGCCATTCTCTTTAAAGGAACAATCAAGATTTCTTCGTCCTCCCACCCTACCCGAAAACATATTGCTACTGGTGTGTCTGGAGCATAATACTGTAGTAATTTTTTTTCTGCTTCCGTTACGTGGCGTGCAGCTAAATAAAGACATAAACTAGCTTGATGTGCAGCCAAAGAAGCTAATTCTTCGGCTTCTGGCACAGAGGAAGCACTCCCGCTGACACGGGTAAGGATAATGGTCTGTACTAGTTCAGGAATGGTTAATTCGCTATTTATCTTAGCGGCAGCTGCTTGGTAAGCACTAATACCCGGAATTAGTTCAAAAGGAATTTCTGCCTCTGTCAGTCTTTGCATTTGTTCGTGGATCGCACTATAAAGACACAAATCGCCAGAGTGAAGACGTATGACTATCAAATTAGCCTTTACTCCTTCAATCATTAGGGGAAGAATCTGCTCTAAAGTTTTATTCCCAGTAGGGATTAATTCTGCATCCTGCCGCACGTCTTGTAAAATTTGCTTGGGTACGAGGGAGTCAGCATATAAAATTACATCTGCTTGGGCAAGAATTTTGTAGGCTTTAAGGGTCAGTAATTCAGGATCTCCGGGACCTGCACCTATAAAATATACTGCTGGTTTAAGTTTCATAAAAGTCTTACTCAGTGTTCTTTGTTCTATAAGTGAGGAAGAGCACGAAGGGAATGCAGAATGCAGAATGCAGAATGCAGAATGAAAAATTCTTATTTTTCAATACTTACAAGAATTCTAAACTCCCGTTTCATTTACGCCCTTTACCACTAGTGCCCTTCCCTAGAATAAGGTACAAGAAATGCTCAGATCAAGTTGTTGATTGAGTAACTTAATTGGCGTTGCACAATCCTGGGATGATTTGGTAGCTACATTCTTGAAAGTTGGTTCAAGATCATCCCGCAATGATGCAACGCCTCAAGAGTTTTTTAATTCTGAATTCTGTTTACGGAGCAGAGCAGAGTGTACGCCCCGCTTGCGGCAGGAGCGTTCACGACCGAAGGGAGTATACGAGCGAAGCGAACTGCGACCTCGGAGCGAACTTTCTGCATTCCCCTCGCCATAATATTTTTGACCCTATTTCATTTAATCATGCAACAGATTAATTTAAGGGGCGCAAGGCTTGCGCCCGAAAAGATGTAGCAATCTTTTTTGAAATTGGTTTTATCTCCTTTCTCTTTGAGATAATCAACTCTCCTGAGCAAGGATATCTCGGGTGTGGGAGGCAATGATCAATTCCTCATCGGTGGGAATAACCCAGACTTTGACTGGGCTGTCAGGAGAACTAATCAGTGGACCGCCGCGCTGATTGGCTTCAGGATCAATTTGAATACCGAGCCACTGGGCTTGCTGACAAATGCGATCGCGAATTGGCGCTGAATGTTCGCCAACTCCAGCGGTAAATACCAGTCCATCTAAGCCTCCTAAAGCTGCTGCCAAAGACCCTAATTCCCGATTAATACGGTACACGAATAAATCAATAGCCTCTTGAGCCCGAGGATCTTCGCTTTCGAGAAGAACGCGCATATCATTGCTAATTTGAGAGACTCCTAACAAGCCAGATTTCTTATAAAAAAGCTCTTCCAAGGCAGCCACATCCATCTTCTTCTCACCCATGAGATATAAAATCACCCCTGGATCTAAATTGCCTGGGCGCGTTCCCATAGGTACTCCATCTAGGGCGCTAAACCCCATGGTAGAGGTTATGCTTTTACCTGCTAACATGGCGCACATACTTGCACCACTGCCCAGATGAGCCACCACTATTTTTCCTTGAGCGGCTTGAGCATCGAACTTGGGAAGCTGACGGGCAATGAATTCATAGGATAAACCATGAAACCCATATCGATAGATTCCTTCTTCGGTAAGGGAACGGGGGAGAGCAAAGTTTTGGGCTACCGAAGGATTGGTTCTGTGAAAGGCTGTATCAAAACAGCCTACTTGGATTAGATGGGGAGCCAATTCTAGAATGGTGCGGATGGGTAGAAGATTGTGAGGTTGATGCAAAGGCGCCAAAGGAGTTAACTTCTCCAAGGTTTGGAGCACCTGTCGATCGATTTTCAAGGGCTGGCTGTATGTTTTACCGCCATGGGCTACCCGATGGCCCACCGCCCGCACTTGAACATCTTGCAAGTTATCCCGTAGCCAGCCAATGAGATAGTCTAGAAGGGTACGGTGGTTAATATCTGGGTGATTTTCCCATTCTTTATCCCCCATAACTTTACCCTCAGGGGTTTTAGCCACAAATCGAGGGGCTACCCCAATACCATCCACCTGTCCGCGAAATTTCAGTTCTAGATCTTCACCAGCGTTACTCACAAAAGCAGAGAATTTAATGCTAGAGGAACCACCATTAAGTACAACAATACCTTCAGTCATGATTGAATGCTCCTTTTAAATTGAGGGTCTTCACGCCGCCAGTGGGCAAAGGCCGCTGCCACGGCACAGGAAGCCATACGCGCTTTGGCTGTATCGGCCCTACTAGTCAACATAATCGGCACCCTAGCCCCGAGAACTAGTCCAGCAGAATCAGCTTTGGCTAGATAGCACAGTTGCTTGAACAGCATATTACCAGCTTCCAAGTCTGGCACCAACAACATATCGACTTCCCCTGATACCGGCGAGTCAATGCCTTTAATTAAGGCCGCTTCTTTGCTGATGGCGTTGTCAAAAGCGAGAGGTCCATCGACGATCGCTCCTTTAATTTGCCCCCGGTCTACCATTTTACACAAGGCAGCCGCTTCCAGGGTAGAGGTAATTTTCGGAGTAACCGTTTCTACTGCCGAGAGAATTGCCACCTTGGGCTGGTCAATGCCCAGAGCATGAGCTAGTTGAATGGCATTTTTCAGGATATCTACTTTATCTTCCAAGGTGGGATAGATGTTGATAGCGACATCGGTAATAAACAGGGGCTTGGAATAGGTGGGTACATCTAAAGCTATCACGTGACTGATGCGAGAACCAGTGCGCAAACCTGTTTCTCGATTGGTGACCGCACGCATGATCTCATCAGTATGCAAGCTGCCCTTCATCAGTGCTTCTGTTTCCCCTTGGCGACACAGGGCTACAGCTTGAGCAGCAGATTCAAGGCTGTTCTTGGTATTCACCAAGCGGTAGGAACTGATATCGAGGTTCAACTGTTGGGCAAAGGTGTGGATTTCTGAGGAGGGACCTACTAAAATCGGGTCAATCAGACCGAGCTCGGCTGCATCTATAGCTCCTTTTAAAGCTTCTTGTCCACAGGGATGGCAGATAGCGGTGGGAATGGGCTCATACTCTTTGACTTTTTCAATTAGCTTTTGAAAAGAATCTTGAGGTCTAAATTCCAGGGAGGCATAGGGCGAACCTGCCTCAGTGGGCTTTTGAGTTGGTGCTTTAACCTTGGCTTCACCAGTAATGATTTTTTCGTCACGCTGATTGGTGACCGAGCAGTCAAAAATTACGCTACCTTCGCTGGATACTTTATCTTTTACTGTTACCGCTATGGTTAGGGTGTCCCCCATTTCCACCGCACCGTGAAATTCTAACTGTTGGGATTGATAGACTGTACCAGGTCCAGGTAGTTCGTTACCCAGCAAGCTGGAAAGGAGAGAAGCTCCCCACATACTGTGACCCACCAGTTTATGACGCTCTAGTAACATCTGGGCGTATTCATCGCTGAAGTGGGTAGGATTCATGTCGCCAGAGAGTACGCCAAACAAATCGATATCTCGTTTGGTCAAGGTTCTTTCCATACTGGCGCTCTCACCGATCGCGATTTCATCAAAGGTTTTATTGGTAATCATCTTTCATCCTCCAACTGAAGCATGATTAAATAGCTTTTCAATCTCAGCCAAGCGCTGCTCTGCTTGCTCGTTTAACGAACCGCTAGCGGTGGCAATCCTGCGCACATCTTCCCAATATTGTCCTGCCTGCTCTTGATGGCCCTCAAGTAATTTGGGAATGGTTTCTACTGCCTGACGTTCGTCAATGAGGAGCATAAAGTATTGGTCCCGCGCTGTTTCCTTAAATTGGGATAAGCTCATGCCTGAATTCTGTTCATCTCGGGTGCGAAGCAGTGCTTGGAAACCCCTTTCGTCGGCAGCCTTCTTTGCCATAGCCACATAAATCACTGCTCGAATAGCTGCTTCTTGGGGTCCTCCCTGAGCCATCCCAGCCCGTAGTTCCTCGATGCGGCGCTCGATAAAAGCCATATGTTCCGGGTCCTGACCAGGTTTATACCTGGGAGGAGCATCTGAGGCTCGCAGCCCTACCATGGCTTGTAGCCAAGGCTGGCTGTAGATGCCAAAAAACATCTGCTCCATCATCATATCCCGCCAGTCCCGGAAGAGGTTCAGGTTCATGGTGATCCAATCAGATGTCAACTCCTGCCAAACTAAAAAGGGATTGTCTGCCTTGGCTGGTTGGCGATTTTCCCGCACCCATTGGGCGGCTGATTCCACGGATTTCATGGCTGGGTTGCGCTCCTCGGAGAAGAGCTCGTAGGATAAGGGCAGGGGATGTAGTTGACGCATCCACTCAGCACTCTGTTCAGTAGCCATAGCCCGGACAATTGGCTGCAGGGTAGTACGATAGAGCCCGTTGGTCACCTCTGATAGCTTAGCCACCGTCGCAAAGCAACGCTCATCTTCGGGGCTATTAACCCCTAAAGCCCGAATATCATCTAAGGTTCGACTTTCAAATTTGGAGATGTAGTCCCCGACAACCAGCTCAGGACTGGCATCATCTTCTGCTTTGTTCTCGATTACTGCTTCGTAAAGACCTGGAGGCAGACAATCTATGAAATCAATGTTGGTGGCGAATTCTTGGTGCTCTTTTTTGGCGACGCTACCTGATACGAAGATTCCCAGATGTCCGGTGCGGTCATGGACGGCATAAACAATGGTCTGACCTGCTGCACGAATATCGTCAACGCTCTCATAGAGATCGAGAATCCAGCCTAGGGCCTGTTGTGGTGGTGTGATATTGTCGCCTTTGGAGCAGAAACAAACGATAGGAGCATGGATTTTTCTAAAATCCATCCGCACGCCGTCGGAGGTAACCATTTCAGCTGTAGCGAGCTTGTTGCCGATGAAAAGATTATCGACGATATACTGCATTTCCTCGCCATTCAAAATGGGGTGTACGTTCCACCAGCGTTCAAAGCCCAGATAGCGGTGTGCCTCCGTATCTACTTTGGCGTAAAGGTTGTACTGCTTTGTCCAGAGGGTGTTAGCTGGGTTGAGATTCTCGAAGTTTTGCACCAGCCAGGAGCCGTCGAATTTTCCATGCCCTATATCACTGGTCATGGCTGTCAACCAGCTTCCTCCCAGCATCCCGCCAGCATAGCGCATGGGATTGGCACCGCGCACGCCTGCCCAGTAAGAGAGGGGTGTTCCCGCCAGTATAATTGGACCGAAGAGTTCTGGCCGCTTTGCCGCTGCCATCATCAGAGCCCAGCCTGCCTGACAGTTGCCGATGACCACCGGTTTTTCCTTGGCCTTGGGATGTAGCTCGATAAGCCTTTGGAGAAAGACGTCCCAGGAATCAATTATCGCTTCGATAGTCTGTCCTGGTTCGGGCATGGTTGTGAATCCGACGAAGTAGCAGGGATGTCCTGCTGCCAATGCCACACCGATCTCGCTGTCAGCCTTGAAGCCGCCAATTCCAGGACCATGGCCAGCCCGGGGGTCAAAAACAACAAAGGGACGCTTACTATCGTCGGTCGCCTTTCCTGTGGATGGTTTGATTTTCACCAGACCATAGTTTACTGGTTGATTGAGGTCTCGTCCGTCGAGGATTACCTCGTAATCGAACTGCAACACGTGGGGAGTTGTTTTTGCTGTGCTCTCTAGATATTGGTTTCCACGCTGACGCATTACATCCCAAAACAATACCATTCTCTGACTAGCATCGATCAGATATTCGGATAGGGGATTTAGGTCTAAAAAAGGGTTAAAATTCTTGGTTACTTTCATCTAGGATTTCTTTTTAGTTACTAAAAAGTGTTTTTTACAACACCCCAAAACAGGGTATTAAAGCCTATTTTGTCGCGTCAAGGTGACTTTTGGCAACTACTTTTTCAGTGTTTCTTGACAAAAGTTGACAATCGTTCCCCTTGACAAAAGAAAAATAGTGATTTATGCTTGAGCTGAGTGTGAGGAAAAATTGATCGGGAAAAGCGCTCGGGGTCGAAACATGGCAAGACTCCCGAGCGCTTTCCATTTTAGTAAATTTCTTTGCAAGCAATTCACCTCTGAAGTCTTTTGTAACCAGGAGCATCGCAATTAACTGTTGAGAATATAGAATACGAAGAAGAAATGGCTGAGGCTAAACTCTATCTACAGGCTTTGATTAGGGCCATGGAAATTTTGGAGGCGACAACGTCCTTTCTTCTTGGCTTCTAGCCTCTGCTGGCGATCGCTTACAATCTTTGCTAGGTTAGGTCTTCCGGTGAGAGCCAGACGCCAGTCAGCCCAAATTCCATACAAGATGTCAACAGCGGAGCCGATTAGCGGCCACTTGGTAGCAGCGTAAACCCAACCCATACCGAGGATTTCGTAGACTCGGCGGAAGACTTCCATATTTTTGAGCACGGTGCCGTCAGGAAGTATGGCGTGGATTCTTCCCATTGCCGTTTCAAAATCGATGCCTCCGTTGTCTTGGGGAGTGTAGTTGTCATCGGCAATGTCTACAAAGGTTACCAGTCCTCGACCTGCGTCCCTTTTTTTCAAAAAATTGACCTCTCGCATACACAAGGGACACTCACCATCATACAACAGCTTGATTTTCCCTAAGGATGTTTTTGACAGAGGACTTACAACAGCTTCAACTGATTCCTCGGCATGGTTATCTAACAAAGTCGTCTCTTTCTCGCTCATCTCATCTCCCATCGGCATGTTTTATAAACTTTTGTAAACTATACTAATATTTATGTTACATTAAAGCAGCTCGATATTTCTGATTAACTGCCGTAAATCCGAATTTGAAAAGTACCTCGCTTTCTAGAATGAACTTGGTTTGCGGACAAGAAAACGAGACCAATATTTCCATAACATGGTAGTAGACTTTAACTTCTCATGAATCCACTGAATAAAGATGACTTAAAGCAGATGAACAGAGAATACTTCCAATCCCTCGATAAACAGCAATTGTTGGAAGTAGCAGTTAATCTTCACAAAAATGCCATGGAGCAACAGGACAAACTTGAGCAAAACTCAAGTAATAGGCAATCGGCAAGCATAAAAAAATTCTGGTGGCTCTTGGAGTATAAACCAAGGTGGGGACTAACCAGCCTAGCTTGGCTAGCGCTAACATTTGTCACGATTTTAACTGGATTGATGGGGAGCGTAAAAATTCAACCTTTTTTGGCAGTATCCGAGCCTATAGAAGCCGAGGTTTTAATTGTTGAGGGCTGGGCAGACGATCCAGTAGTGGCTGGAGCTATGGCAGAGTTTGAACGAGGCAATTATCAACTAATTTTGACTACAGGAGGTCCAGTGCAAAAAGGCTCTTATCTGGGTCAATATAAAAGCTTTGCTGAGTTAGCAGCGGCGACCTTAATTGCTTTACGAGTTCCTCCAGAGCGCGTTGTTGCCATTCCCACACCTCAGGTAAAATTAGACCGCACGGCAGCTTCGGCGAGAGCGGTAAAACAATGGCTTGCTCACACAAACTTGAAGATTAGAGCAGTAAATATCTATTCTTACGATGCCCACACTCGTCGTAGTTGGTGGATCTTTAAAAGTATCCTCAAACCAGAGATTGAGGTAGGGGCGATCGCTCATCCTTCTCCATATTACGACTCGGAAAATTGGTTTACTTCCAGTACAGGCTTTAGAACGGTTCTTTCTGAAGCGATTGCCTATATCTACGCCCGATTTGTTTGGCAACCCTGAAAAGAATTAGTTTTTGCGATCACTTTTCAGGCGATCGGCAAATGAGGTGGGAGTACGGCTCCAGTTCTTACATCTACAATTTATAATTACTGAGGCTCAGAGAAATTTTTTCTGCTATGCCCTCAATCCAGTTTTCATCCTGCTTAGTGTAGCTACGAGGTATGTTGGTGGCTAAAATCATTACTCCTTTATCTTCTAAGGGTTGAGAGATCAATCCTTGAATGTTCTCGGGAAGATAATTAAATTCTACTTTACCAGGATAGTGTTTTAAATCTACTAAATAAACTGGCTTTTGAGTTTCCATCGCCCTTTGCACAATCTTCCCCGGCTTCAGTTGAGCATTTTCCCCCACAATTCCTCTTCTTAACAAAACCTTACCTTGATAATAAATAATAATCGAACGAGTAACAGTATTGGTTAAGAGTAAATGAGTAGCCCAAGCTAACTCTGTTTTAACCTCATCTGGCAGGTGAGAATCTAATTCAAATACCTGTTTACCAATTAAAGTTACTGCTTCCGGCGATCGCGGTTGAATCTGTCGCCAGAGCAAACTAATTAAAATTAATACAGCACACAAAATGACTCCCAAAACATCAGAACGTGCTTGGGAGTCTAATAATTGAGTTGTCGTTAAACGATTGAGCAGAAGTAGTAACCAACCCAAAGCACCAACAACCAGAGGAAAATTTTTAAGAAATTCGTTTTGTTCAGCTTTAGCCATTACTATTTAATTATTTTTCACCAGGTTCTTGAATGCGTTGAAATAAGTAACCTGTCCCTCTTGCTGTTAAAATTAATTCGGGATTACTGGGATCGTCTTCTAATTTAGCTCGCAAGCGAGAAACATGAACATCTACTACGCGGGTATCCACATGACGTTCGGGAGTGTAACCCCAAACTTCTTGTAAAATTTCAGAACGAGAAAAAGGTTCACCGGAGCGACTTACTAATAATTCCAGGAGACTAAATTCCATTCCTGTCAAACGAATGCGTTCATCTCCTTTATAAACTTGACGTTTATTTGTGTCGATGCGGAGTGAGCTGATAATAATTACACCAGAACTAGGAATCCCCGCCGCACCATTTTTATCTACTCTCCTCAATACTGAGCGAATTCTCGCTTCCAATTCTTTGGGAGAGAAGGGTTTAACTACATAATCATCCGCTCCTAATTCTAAGCCGGTAATGCGATCGGCTACATCTCCTAAGGCAGTTAGCATAATGATGGGAATATCAGACTCTTTACGCAATTCTTGACAGACTCCATAACCATCTAGTTTTGGCATCATCACATCCAAAACTACTAAGTCTGGCTCATTTTCATGGAAGGCAACCAGAGCCTCTTCTCCATCTGCTGCTGTTACCACCTCATAACCAATCATGGACAGGCGGGTTTCTAAAATACGGCGAATACTAGCTTCGTCATCTACAACTAAAATTTTTTCTTTTTGAGTTTCCAAGGTTCTCAACGCTCCTTATTTATATAACAATTATAAGTTAAGACTTAAATTGTAATTCGGTCAATTTCTAGGATATCGCTATTATATGGTTTTATTATCCCACATTCGACACCCCTAACTCTCACACCAACTCCCGACTTTTTTTGACTCAAAAGATAGAGTAAGGGTAGATTTTTAGAGCCATTTTTTTCCAAGAGTAAGAGGGAATTCAGTAGTCATTTTCAGGAGAAAATATAGCTTATAAGTAAGGGGGAAGCTCATAATCAGCGATAAATTTCTCAATGATTTCGAGTAACTTCTCTGAGGAAGAATTGGTAATTAGATATGATTTAAACTCTTGTCCCTCACTGAGATATTTAGCATAAGACGATTGAAGATAAGGACGATACTCAGCATTATTACTAACATACACTTCAAAAAATGCCAGCATCGTAGAATTAGTATAATCATCCAGCAGACTCGGATCTGGTAAGGTTAGTTGCGCAAAAGTCTCAACCATATCCGTAATTCCGGCATCCAGTTCAGAAAAATCTATGTGAGCTTGTCCCTCTTGCAGTTGAAGATAGCTATCAGCATTGGTTAACCAGGGATAGGTAAGAAGCTGCTCGTAAATAAAAGGAGTAAGGGGATCGTAGCTTCCGCCAGCCATAAAAGTAGGAATAGAAATCTTACTCAATCCTAAGGGACCAAAAATACCGGTATTGACTGCATTGATGGCATACACAGCCTTGATTCTTTCATCTCGAAAGTTGTAGGCTTGGGGTTCTAAGTTTAAGGCTCGACATTGGAGCAGAAATGCCAGATTCAAGTTGCCGATCTCAAGACTACACTCACGTTGTAAAGTTTCAAAATCAGGGGTTGCTCCCGCTACTGCTAGGGCTGTATAACCGCCCAAAGAGTGGCCGAAAACACCAACATTTTCTAAGTCCAGCCTGCCTTCAAATTCCTGCTCATTGCGCCTTTCTAATTCATCTAGGGTATAACTAATGTCTTGAGGACGGTCAATAAATTCATTGAGAAGGAATATTTGGCGAGCATAACCTTGGAGAAAATTTTGAGTATGCTGGCTATCACTACCGGGATGTTGTGGTAATGCTACCACATAGCCATAGGAAGCTAAATGCTCTGCTCGCTTAGCAAACTCTTCTGGGTTAGAGTTTAATCCATGAGAGATGACCACTACTGGAGTTTTTTGAGCACGCCATGTTTGGGGCTTATAAATATCAACATAAATTTTTCGTTGACGACTATAATCATTGAGATACCAAGTTTCTTTTTTGATTCCTATTGTACCTGGTTGTCTTAGCTCGGTAAGTTGAGCAAAATCAACTGCAGTTGCCTGTGCTGCTTCGGTGTCCGACAAAATGGCAATTTGTTCCTGAAAAAAATAACTGGCCTTTACGAAAATTTCGACTTGTTCGCTATAAGTTAAGGCTTTTTCTAAGTCAATTTGCACATCAAGAGGTAATTTACGCAGAACATTGATTAAATTTAAGCCTTCAGGTTCCATTGCCGCCTGAATTAAGGCTCCTCGGAGAATATATTTGCCGTTACGTCCTCCTTTGACATTAATTACATTGCCAAAGTAGTTGAGAATGCGTTCTCCCTCTTCGGTATTGAGCAGACGAGATACTAAAGAGGGATCGACTTTAACAGGAGTAGTCAGAGCCTGGCGAAACTTAGCTTTCTCTTGCTCGTTAACTTCAGCGAGCTCGAAATATTGTCCCAGATTTTTGTTTACTGTTCCATCTTCAGCAAACGCTTCTAAGGAACTAATCTGCAAAGAAAGATTAAGTGGCCCATAGACAAAGAAAATGGTTTCAGCAGCGATCGCCGTTATACTGTTTATAGCTATGGCGATCGCACCTAAACTAAAACAAGTAAGCCAGCGTCCTAGAGTAAATAAATTAACGTCAGTCCAGTTTATTTTTTTCATTACATTCGGCAGCAATTCCGCTTATTAGTCTTAGTCTGAATCTGTTTTAATTGATAGCAGTATCTTAAAAAAAATTGGGGGTATGGGTGGATAAAAAGGTTTTAAAGTTCATCCATTGAGGATTACTATTGGTAAAGTAAAAATATAGTCTGGTATTTTTTTCTGAAGTATATAAATCATATTAAAATATATAATTTATGACTAAACAACCGCCCTCTCTAACAGGAAATCAAATTAGAGACAAATTTCTGAACTTTTTTGGGGAAAAACAACATCAAATTCTCCCTAGTGCGTCCTTAGTTCCCGAAGATCCCACAGTTTTGCTAACTATCGCGGGTATGCTTCCTTTTAAGCCTATTTTCTTAGGACAAAAAAAACCTGACTACCCTCGCGCTACCACTTCCCAAAAGTGCATCCGTACTAATGATATCGAAAATGTGGGACGTACTGCACGCCATCATACCTTCTTTGAGATGTTGGGTAATTTTAGCTTTGGAGATTATTTTAAAGAACAGGCGATCGCCTATGCCTGGGAACTTTCTACTCAGATATTTCAGCTTCCACCGGAAAGGTTAGTAGTGAGCGTGTTTAAAGAAGACGACCAAGCCTTTGCTATTTGGCGAGACAAAATAGGTGTTCCTAAACATCGCATTCTGCGCATGGGAGAAGAAGATAACTTCTGGAAATCGGGAGCAACCGGCCCTTGCGGTCCTTGTTCGGAAATTTACTACGATTTTCACCCAGAATTAGGAGATGAGCATCTCGACTTAGAAGACGATCGTCGCTTCATCGAGTTTTATAACCTCGTTTTCATGGAATATAATCGAGATGCGGAAGGAAAACTAACACCCTTAGCCAGTAAAAATATTGACACGGGCATGGGCTTAGAAAGAATGGCGCAAATTTTACAACAAGTCCCCAATAATTACGAAACTGACCTCATTTTTCCCATTATTAAAACAGCAGCAGATTTAGCGGACATTGACTATTACAAGGTAGATGAAAAAACCAAAGTATCACTCAAAGTTGTGGGCGATCACGTCCGCTCAGTAGTACACATGATCGCTGATGGTATTTCTGCAACTAATGTAGGCAGGGGTTATGTATTACGCCGCCTCATTCGCAGAGTAGTACGTCATGGACGTTTAATTGGTATTGACGGCAATTTTATTACTCAGGTAGCAGAAACCGCTATTAAACTTGCAGAAGATATTTATCCTCACACCAGAGAAAGAGAAATAACGATCAAGACTGAATTAGAGAGAGAGGAGTCTGCTTTCTTAGCTACCCTAGAAAGAGGAGAAAAACTTTTAGCAGATATTATTGCTGAGGTAGTTAAAACCAAGAACCAACAAATCTCTGGGAAAGATGCCTTTATTCTCTATGACACCTATGGGTTTCCCCTGGAATTAACTCAAGAAATTGCCGAAGAAGTGGGTTTAACTGTTGATGAAGAAGGATTTGAGGTAGAAATGGAAGAGCAGCGGAAACGTTCTCAAGCAGCGCACGAAACTATCGATTTAACCGTACAGGGTAGCATAGATAAGTTAGCCGAACATATCCACCCAACTGAGTTTTTAGGTTACACAGAAATACATATAGTAGCCAAAGTAGAAGCAGTATTAGTGGAAGGGAAGTTAGCAGAAACAGCTACTCCTGCCACACCAGTACAAATTATCCTCAACAAAACACCATTCTATGCAGAGTCTGGAGGGCAAATTGGCGATAAGGGCTATCTAACTGGGGGTAATTTATTAATCCGCATTGAAGATGTACAAAAAGAATCAGGCATTTTTGTTCACTACGGCATCATTGAGAGGGGTACTCTGAAGGTAGGAGACAAAGTCAGGGCAAATGTAGATCGTGCCTGTCGCCGCCGTGCTCAAGCTAATCATACCGCTACTCACCTCTTACAAGCAGCCTTGAAAAAAGTTGTTGATGATTCTATTTCTCAAGCAGGCTCTTTAGTAGCCTTCGATCGCCTTCGCTTTGATTTTAACTGCCCTCGGGCTCTCACACCAGCAGAATTACATCAAGTTGAAGATCAAATCAACACTTGGATTGCTGAAGCTCACGATACTCAAGTGAGTGTTATGGCATTGGAGGCTGCCAAAGCCCAAGGAGCGATCGCCATGTTTGGTGAGAAATACAGCGATGAAGTAAGAGTAATTGATGTGCCTGGGGTGTCTATGGAATTGTGTGGCGGTACTCATGTGAAAAATACCGCCGAAATTGGGCTGTTTAAAGTGGTGTCGGAAACTGGTATTTCGGCAGGAGTAAGGCGCATTGAAGCGGTGGCAGGTCCTTCTGTGTTAGAGTATCTGAAAGTAAGGGATGCGGTGGTTAAAGAATTAGGCGATCGCCTCAAAGCTAAACCAGAAGAAATACCGGAACGCATTCACAATTTACAAGCAGAATTAAAAGCTACTCAAAAAGAATTAGACACAGTCAAACAAGAATTAGCTTTAGTCAAATCTGAAGCCTTAATTAATCAAGCAGAATCCATAGGCGAATTGAAAATTTTAGTAGCCAATCTGGGCGAACTAGATGGCAAAGCCCTGCAAACTGCTGCAGAGAGGTTGCAGCAAAAATTAGGAGAATCTGCGGTAGTTTTAGGATCGATTCCCTCAGCAGGAAAAGTAAGTTTAGTAGCTGCTTTCAGTGAACAAGTATATAAAGCGAAGAAATTACCAGCAGGTAAATTTATCGGTGGCATTGCCAAAATATGTGGTGGTGGAGGCGGTGGACGCCCTAATTTAGCTCAAGCAGGAGGAAGAGATGCCGGTAAATTAGGAGAAGCTTTAGAGACAGCTAAAAAACTATTGCTCGATGAGTTAAAGTAGACTTATAATTTTAGGGTAGTTGGTAATACTGCGAGAGGCTTGCCTGATTCTCTCTCCCTGCCTCAGAAGCTTCCCCTGCTCCCTGAAGCTTGTCTAAACCGATAACTTTTCTTGCCCGAGCAGTATGGGGTGGTGGAATCTTGCCCTTACATATTCATAATTACTTTTTATTTCACTAAAGAGAATGCCTTGATTAAATATTTTACTGTTGAAAACTTTAAATCAATTAAAATTGAAAGCATACTTGAATTCGATACAAATCTAGGTAAAAATTATCCCTATCCTGCTAGCTCTGTCATTGGTTTTGCTGGTGCTAATGCTTCTGGTAAAACTTGTATTCTTCAGGCAATTACATTTGTTTTTTGGTTCATGCAGTCTTCTTTCTTAGAACTTAAAGAAGATGCTCATATTCCTTGTGAGCCTTTTATTGGACAAGATGAGTTACCAAGCAAATTTCATGTTATTTTTACCCAAAAAAATTTAGTAGAAAATGAAGAAAAATATGTTGATTATGAATACAAACTAACCTTATTCCCAGATAGAGTTGTTAGAGAAGAGCTTTATTACTACCCCTACGGCAGACCGAGAAAAGCTTATTTTAGAGAAGAAAATCAAATTCAATTTGGGGATAGTGTCAAACATCTAGATAAAGAGAGTATTTTAAATTTTAGACAGAATTGTTCTTTTGTTTCTTTTGCAGCCCAGTTTTCCTCTCAGGAAGAAGCTAGTGGTGGAATGCAGAATTAAGAATGCAGAATGCAGAATGAAAAAGCCTTATTTTTCAATACTTGTGGGAATTTTCAAAAAATAGCAGATGTGGGAATAGAAGATTTTGAATTCATTAAACCACAAACAGTAGAAAATATTCTTACAAGTAAATTATTAGATAGTATTCCCCAAGAATCATTAAAAAAATTGATAAATAGCTTCACAGAAATTTAAAGTAATTTAAGTCAAAGTGATAATCTAGAACTAGATTCAAATGTAACAGAAAGATTACCTTCCAGTTCATTATTATTCAAACATAATTTCGACAATGAAATTAAACGATTAAAATACATACAAGAGAGTGCAGGTACTTTACAATTTATAGTACTTGTCAATGAAGTTTTATCAGCTTTAAAATTAGGTAGTTTATTAATTATTGATGAAATTGAAATTAAATTACACCAAAATTTAGTTGCTTATCTTATTGGGCTATTTCAAAATAAATACGAAAATAACAAGGGAGCACAACTGATTTTTTCCTTCCATAATACCTACCTAATGGAAATCTTAAAACCTCATCAACTTTGGTTTACAGAAAAAAATGATGGAGGTTATACCGAAATATTTTCTGCTGCTGATTTTAAAGATATTAAAAAACTTTATCAAAGAAATCTCGAAGAACTTTATAGATTAGGCAGATTCGGAGCAAAACCAAGGGGGATTTGAGTGATAATGGGAAGTGGAAAGAGAAAACCTAGACCAGTAAAAAAGAGTAAAAAGATTTATTATTTTATTGTAGAAGGTTACACCGAAGAAAACTATATAAACTTACTAAAACAGACTTATAAAAAGGAAGCTAACATTAAGAATTGTAATGGTGGAAGTGCTAAAAATGTGTTAAAACAAGCTAAAAAAATTGTTTCTAAAAAGTCAGATGATTATCTAGGCTATATTATCTGGTTTGATCAGGATAGGTATGATACTTCTTCCGATCATAATCTTAAAAACAGTCTTGAATCTAAGAATGACGTGAATATATATATCTCTTCTCCGTGTGTTGAAAATTGGTTATTAGCTCATTTTGAATCTGTTAATCTAAATCTATCAAGCTGTAAAATTTGTGAACGGAAATTAGGACAATATATTCCTAATTATGAAAAAAATGATTGCTGTCTTCTTACTAAATATATTCAACGAGAGCAAATAAAAAGAGCAATTACTAATTATCCCGAAATTGGCGAAATACCGCAAAAAATACAGGATTGAAACTAAGGGATGCGGTAGTTAAAGAATTAGGCGATCGCCTTAAAGCTAAGCCGAAAATTTTAGTAGCTAATCTGGGGGAAGCGGTTCATCGATGAGATAATGAATTTAAGATTATGACCTAGGAAAATATTGTATGAAAAAACTCTGTCAACTTATCATTACCTCATTATTATCCCTGACACTGTCATGGGGTTTAGCGATCGCTCCGGCTACTGCCACTGGAGTGTATGACCTACCAATAATTAATGCTGGCGAACCTGTATGGATAATAGATCAAGCCGATGCCATCAGCCGTACCACTGAAAGTAAACTTAGTAGCATGCTTAGTAGTTTAGCCCAAGAAACAGGACAAGAAGTACGCATGGTAGCTATTCGCCGTCTAGACTATGGAGAAACCATTGATAGCTTTGTTAATGGCTTATTTGATAGCTGGTTTCCTACTCCAGAAGAACAAACTAATCAGACTATCGTAGTCATGGATATCTTAACTAATCAAACTGCGATTCGTAGTGGGGAAAATGTGCAAGCAATTCTGCCGACAGAAATTGCCCAAAGTGTTGTATCCGAAACAATGAAAGTAGCTTTAAAAGATTCACAATATAATCAAGCTCTACTAGATGCCAGCGATCGCCTAATTGCTGTTTTATCAGGAGAACCAGATCCTGGACCACCTCAAGTCAAGCAAATTAGTGTTGAAGGTACTTATGCTACTGCTGAAGAAACTGACGATCGTAGTGCTACCGTTTGGGTAATTGTCTTATTATCTCTAGCGACAATTATTCCCATGGTAACTTACTTCTGGTATGTAGGACTTCCAGGTAATTAGCTAACTTAATTTGTCATGGAAAAGGTGGGAATTGTCCCACCCGAAAAAAATTAAATGGCTAGTGGTTTAGTAAGATAAGCTAATTTCTCTAGCTTCTGAAAGACTTTATTCACGCTTTCCTCTAACTCTTCAAGATCTGTACGACATTCAACTTCAGGATTCAGTGGCGGTTCATAGGGGTCATCAATCCCAGTAAACATTTTAATTTCTCCTGCTCTAGCTCTTCGGTAAAGTCCTTTCACATCCCTCTGTTCACAGACATCCAAGGGAGCGTTAACATATACTTCAACAAAATTACCAATTCTTTCTCTTACTTCGTTTCGGATCGCTTGATAAGGAGAAATCGCTGATACAATTACGATCACTCCATTGCGAGTGAGTAAATGGGAAACAAATCCTATCCGACGAATATTCTCATCTCGATCTTCTTTACTAAAACCAAGTCCTTTAGTCAGATTTGTTCTGACTATATCACCATCTAATACTTCCACTTTATATTTTTGATCTCGTAATTTAGCTTCTACCTGCTTACTAATAGTAGTTTTGCCCGCACCACTAAGTCCTGTAAACCAAATTGTTACTCCACGTTGATTCATATATTTGAATTTTTTTTTAACTTATGTCTATATGACCCTTTCAATATATATACTACAGCTTATAATTACAACCGGAAAAAATTTATCGTCAGCTCCAAGAGTCATAATAACCGAACATCCTACCTTTTCTCTTCAACACCTTTCCTGTAATTTGGAAGAAAAGAAGAAAAAAAGTTAAAAAGCTGAAAGCTAGACCCAGAGATATTTGAGAGGGAGAGGAGAGAAAAGATTTGGCGGAGGGGTTGACAATGGAGAGAAGGATGAGTTAGATTAATAGATGCGCGGTTTGAAAGGTTTCAGCCACGACGACGCG
>JAAUYA010121276.1_pt1 | contig 22337 bp, 24 predicted proteins | sample 7278161 | NCBI WGS metagenome assembly JAAUYA01 (sample SAMN14350120, study PRJNA611818) | marine sediment metagenome | isolation source: surface marine sediment (3m) | place: French Polynesia: Moorea | collected 2018-08
GTAAAGCCTTACCGACACCATACCAAGCAGGAAGCAGAAAACGGCTTTGCGTCCAACTGAAAACCCAAGGAATTGCTCTTAAGGTAGTAAGATCTTTTTTCCCTTTTTTTCGCCTTGCCGGACGAGAACTAATTTGTAATTTACTTATTTCTTCAATGGGTGTTACTGAAAGGAAGAAATCTAAAAAGTCAGGTTGTTCATAAATCAAGGAACGATAAGCTTTACGGGAAGCAGAGGCTAGCTCTTCCATAATTTCGTTCCAAGGTTCAATATCATCAAAACCACTGCCTAATAAACTAGCTTGAATTACTGCTGTACTAATGGTTTCTAGATTATACAAAGCCAGCTCAGGAAGGGAATATCTAGATGCTAATACCTCTCCTTGTTCAGTAATTTTAATCCGACCATTTACTGTTGAATTGGGTTGTGCTACAATTGCTGCATAGGCAGGACCGCCACCACGTCCTACTGAACCACCACGACCATGAAAGATTTTCAGATCGAGATTATATTTCACCGCGATTCTAGCCAGGGCTTTTTGGGCTTTGTGAATTTCCCAGTTACTGCTTAAGAACCCAGAATCTTTATTACTATCAGAATAACCGAGCATGACTTCTTGTAAATTAGCTGGTTGTAGTTTAGGAGGTGGTAACTCTGAGCTTTGTTCTTCTAAATATTGATATCCTCCCGCTAAACAAGCACGATATAGAGGTAATAAGAATAATTCCTCCATTACTGCTGGTGCTCGTTTTAAGTCTTCTACCGTTTCAAATAAGGGTACAATGCGCACAGTAGTAGTACCTGTAGCTGGATCGTAAAGTCCGGCTTCTTGAGCTAACAATAAGACTTCTAAGACATCGCTGACATAATTAGTCATGCTAATCACGTAAGTGTGGCAAATTTCTAAACCAAACTCTTGTTGGAGCGATCGCAGTATCCGGAAAGTTTCAATCGTTTCCTGGGTAGTCTCTGAAAAGGGCATTTCCGGTGGAATTAGAGGACGGCGCGTTTTTAACTCCTGTACTAACCAAGCAGTTTTTTCGGCTTCGGTTAGCTGATTATAGGGTTTAGCTAAAATTCCTAAATAAGAGGCAATCTCTTCAATTGCTTCCCCATGACGAGATGATTCTTGACGAAAATCTAATTGGGTGAGATGAAAGCCAAATATTTCTACTTGACGGATAAGATGCTCTAATTCTTGAGATTTTAAACCAGTTTGTTGCAGATTACTCTGAATTAGTTTTAAATCAGCCCAAAAATCATCACTATTGGTATAAATGTTATCTTCCTGACTAGCTAATTTGATTGATTTTCTGGTTTCTGGGTTCCTCAGAGTTTCATTTCTTGCTTTGGTGTTTTGTAACCGTTTTTCGATATAGGACAATTTGAGTCGATAAGGCTCTTGACGATAGCGGATGTAAAGTTGTTCGTAAAGTTCGGGCATTTTCAGTCGGTCTTTTTCTAGAGAGTCTAGTAATTCGGGCAAAACATTACTCCAGTGCAGAGATAAACTTAAGACATCTATCAGTTGTTCAATAGATTGTAGGTATTTCCCTAACACCAAGCTACGTTGATAACAAGCAGTTTCCCAAGTAACTTCTGGGGTGACAAAAGGATTCCCATCGCGATCGCCACCTACCCAAGAACCAAAGTAGCAAAACTTATTAGCAGGAGGATGTAACCAAGGAAAAGTATTTTGCAGGGCTTGTTTTAAACGCATCGACAAGATCGGAAGGGTATCAAATAAAACTTCCTCAAAATAGTGAAGCGCATAATCTACTTCGTTGAGGACGGTAGGCTTAAACTGATGTAATTCATCAGTACGCCACCAGAGACGAATTTCCTCCATCAATTTTTCTCGGTAGTTGGCTGCTTCCCAAGAATTAGTTAGCCCCATACCCCGGAAAGATTCCTCAGCTTGGTCTAACTGTTCCAAAATACCGACGATACGCCGTTGTTTTTTGCGCATAGTATGGCGGACAATTTCGGTGGGATGGGCAGTGAACACGAGGCGAATATCCAATTGATCGAGGAGGCGTTGGATTGTTTGCGGAGGCATATTTAGTTTTTGTAGATGAGGAAAAAGCCAATGAAAACTCCTTCCTTTTCCCGGGACTTGTTTATCAACCAAAGAGCTTTTTTCGATCACTTTAACTTCTGTTGAGGTAGTTTCTCCATTGTGAACTGCATTGACTTGCTCTTCGGTGGTAGCACGCCTGATGAATTGTTGATTTCTTTGCTCATAGTGCTGTTCAACGATATTGATTAATTGAAAATAAAGAGCGAAAGCGCGAGCTGCTTTAATCGCATCATCGAGTTTTAATTGTTCAATCCATTGATGTACATAAGATTCCGGAAGTTGGGTCGTTTGTCCTTCTGGGGAACATAGTGATTTTAGTTGTTCGAGTAAATCAACTAATTCTTGTCCACACTCATTGCGTAAAACCGACTCCCACAAATTCTCCACTAATTTGAGACGATGCCGCAATAATAGTTCTGAACTATATCTATTTAATTCTTCTGAAGATGTTTGGATAGCTGAACTCATAGTAGTATTATTTTTTAAGCTATTTACTCTATACCTGATCGCAATCTTATGATTGTATCTGCTCTGGAGTTGTTTGTATAGTTTGACAGGATACAGAATTACAATTATTTATGGTTGATTTTCTAATTCTGAGAAATGGAGTATGGGGAGGCGATCGCCTCTAAATATTTCTTCACTGGCTTCCCCTATTTCCTTTAACCCTTGTCCTATGACATCTAGAGTCATTACACTTAAGAGAAAAGGAGGAGTAAGTAAACTTAGGCTGAGTTGATTAATAATTAGTATTTCTCGAGTTTGATTAGACATAAATTCTTAGTTATATACTTTCCGGACTACGTTTAACTTTTTTAATTGGTAAATTAGCTGTTAGAGCAGTTATTCTGTCATAAGTTTCCAGGGAAAATGCTGTTTGTTCTGTGTCAATATCTAGGTAACGACTCACTACCTCAAGAATTTCTTGACGCATTTTCTCGATTATTTCTGGATTAACATCTGCTCTGTCATGAGCGATAACTAATTGCAGGCGATTTTTAGCTTGATGGCGAGTCTTAGTAGATTTCCCCGGTAAGATTGTATCCAGTAAGTCTTTAATCATAATTTTTTTCTTAGCAGTGAAAATTATTGAGGTCTAAGTAATAAGATCTAACATTGTATACACTGTGTATATTAATCCCAATTCAACTTGATATTCCCAAAAAACGGCGTAAGCGAGTAACCAAGTTATCATGGCTAGCCATTAAATCAAGAAAAGGGACATCAAAACCTTCTAGGCGTTTGGCGATATTATGCACCGCCATAGAAGGTAAGGATGGTTGATCGTTGAGGATCAAAGGCTCACCTTTATTGGAAGATGTAATCATTCGTTTATCATCAGGAACAATGCCAATCAGAGGTACTACTAATAAATCGACAATATCTTCTACGCTAATCATCTCATCTAATTGGACCATTTCTGGACGCAAACGATTGACAATTAAATGGATACTTTTCATCTCCTCGCTTTCTAATAAGCCTACCACTCGATCTGCATCTCGCACTGCAGCAACTTCAGGAGTTGTCACGATTAAAGCTTCTTGGGCAGCGGCGATCGCGTTGCGGAACCCCATTTCGATCCCCGCCGGACAATCAACTAAAACATAGTCAAAACTATTATTAAGTTTGCTAATGATTTGCTTCATTTGTTCGGGAGTAATGGCTTCTTTAGTACGATTTTGAGCTGCAGGTAATAAATATAATCCTGGAGAGCGTTTATCTTTCACTAAAGCCTTGTCTATCGTACATTCTCCCGCTAAAACATCAATAATGGTATAAACTACCCGTTGTTCTAAACCTAAAAGTAAATCCAAATTTCTCAGCCCAAAATCAGCATCTATCAAGCAAACTTTACGATTTAATTGGGACAGGGCTGTACCTAGATTAGCAGTAATAGTGGTTTTTCCCACTCCCCCTTTACCGGAGGTAATAACAACAACTCTACTCATAATTGAACTCAATATAATAAATTAATAATTAGATTTTTACTGAAGTCAAACTCCAGGGGTACAGGGCTTGCCATTGGTGTCAACAATCGCCAGAAATACTTTACCAGTGGTTGAATGCAGAATTGAGAATTAAAAAGAGGTCTCACAGCCCACAATATCAAAATTATGCAATTTATTATATCTTATACATCCAATTTTTATTAACAGGAGCAAAAAACTTAGCAATCTCTGTTCGGAGTTCCTCACCTTTTCTAGGATAGGGGGAAGAGTGAGAAGCGTGAGAAACCACTCCCCATCATCCATCACCCTACTTCCCCATCAAACCACAACCGATATTTTGGCAAAAACGGGATGCTCCCTATAGAGCTTAATCTAAGGTTTCACCCAACTGCCAACTTCTGGTGAGAAAGTATTGGTTTTAGTGAAATTAAATGCAGAAGTAATTCTAATTCCTTGTTCAGTAATGTAGGCAACTTCAGGCTCCAAATATTCTGGATTAGTATCTGGGGCTCTAGCAACTAGTTCTGCGATTCTAAGTTGAGTAGGCTCCATCCTCAAAGCCATAATTAGACATTGACGGTTCCCCCTCGCACCGGCATGAGCAATACCTCGAAGAGTACCCCAAAGAAAGATATCTCCTGCGGCAATAATCTTCCCGCCGGGATTAACATCTCCTAAAATAATTACCGTACCGGCATGATGTATTTCTGCTCCGGAGCGCAGAGTTGTTTTGAGGTAAAGTGGCTCTGCTAGCTGCTGAATTTTGGTTTTATGGTTGCTGATTGGAGATAGGGGAACGGACTCTTGTTTGACGGAATATCCGGCACTAGCGGCAGCTACTGCTGTTTGTCGTCTACTAGTCATAACTAGCTCCAATTCCAATTGAACTTCTTGAAGCAGTTCTGCTATTGTTTGCAATTGTCTGGTGTCTAGAAGTCTCTCATTGCTTTGTAAATGTACTTTGGTATTTAGTTGCCAAGATTTTTCTTGGGCTTGAAGGCGAGATTGAAAATCTTGAATCATCAGATTCCATGCTTGGAGTTGATCTTTTTCTTCTGGAGGTGGTAGGGTGAGCAAAATTTTATCTCCCTCTCTGGTGAAAGTAATTTGTTGTTCAATACTTACCAACGGGGAACTCATTGGAGCTACCTTCGCATTAGTTTCAGGTAATTGTTCATTAGTCATTGATTGATGGTTGATGGTTGTTACACTTAACTACAAACTACAAACTATTTAGCAGGATTATTTTAAACGGCGATAGACAGTGACTAATCCTTGAGAATCACCTACGTTACCTGGAAATAGGACCACTGGTAAGTTAGGAAAAAGAGGGTGAGCATTAGGCGTTCTAATCACGGAACAACCAGCTAAAATTTGTCCTAAAAGTCTTGCTGCTCTTAAATTTAGTCCTTTACTTAAGACATCATTGGAAGTAATTCCTCCTTTACTAATTAGAAAGCTAATCTGACGAGGCAATCCTTTGACAATATCCATCAATAAATCAGAAACTAGCGCCCCAAATTCTAATCTTTGATGAATATCAGGAAAACTTAGTTCTTCTCTACTGGTATAGATGACAGGAGTTTTACCTGCTTGATAAGCTTGCTCAACTTTAGTTAAAGTGTCACTTAAAATCTTGTCTGGTGAGCACAGATGATCTCTTAATAAAACAACATTAACTTCAATGGGTACGGTATCGGATTCTTGTACGAGATTTTCCAGTTGTTGGGTGGTTTTTCGCACATGAGAACCTACTAAAACCACGCCAGGTTTACGGGTAGGTTTATATTCCCTCATGTTTTCCGCTGCTATGGGTTGCCGCTCTATTCCTGCTAGAGAAGTTAACAAGCTCGCCGCAGAGCGAAACAGAAACCGTTTTCCTGCTGCTGCTACCTCTAATAAATCTTTAGCCAAAAGATCTAAATCAGCTTGAGTTTGAGCATCTACTACCACACACTGATTATCATGTAGCTGTAGCAATTTCTCTTTGGTTCCTGTTTGCAAATCAGCCAGTAAAAACCGCTCTACTTGCTCCGCTTTAATTTTAGCTTGAGTTTTTTCTGCTACATAATCTGGTAGATAGCTATGATGATAACCAAAGACTGAATCCTTGGCAAATTCAGTTTCATGTACCGGAGTTTCTACCCCGTCAACTATCAGATAATGGACGGAGTCACGAGTGATTCTTCCTCCTTCAAAAAAGGCAGGCACGAGGAAATGAGCATCAAAACTTCCTAACTCTTGAGCAATCACATCAGTTTCCAGGGGATAATGTCCCCTTAAGGTAGAATCCGAGCGACTTACTACTAAAAAGTCCTCAATTCCCTCTTGGGCGATCGCCTCCTTTAAATTACGACATACTTCTTGGGTAACACTTTTTGCCTGTGGAGGAGTTAATGCCCTGGTGTTAGTCAAGATAAAGACAATAGGAGAATCATCGGCTAATCCTAATCTTAAAGTTTCTACATCCCAGCGCATCAGCAATAAACAGCTATGTACGGTTTGGGAACCAGTAGGATCGTCATCTAAAACAATAATTTTGGCTTGTTGGCTCATTTTTTCTCTTACATAGTATCTAAAAAATTATAATTCAGAAATCTGCTATATTATCTACTAAACAATTTTCAACTCCAACCACTAATTACTTACTGCTAATCATGGATGCTTTTGCTCCTAATGCCCCTGAATGGACTAAAACCGCAGTTCACGCTCTCAGCTTTTGCTGTCCTCGTTGCAGTGCCTCTCCCATGAAAGCACAGAAAGCTTGGCTCAATCGTTACGCACCTGTTGTTAGTGATGATTATCGACGTAAATGGCAAGAATTTTATCAATGTGAATGTCAACAAGTATGGTGGGCTTGGAGCAGCGATCGCCCCCCCTCTGATTTGCTGGAAAAATGAGCATAGTTGATAGTCGATACCTAAATATAATCAACCAATAACAGTTAACTATTGAACGATCATTAATCTTGCTTATGTACCAGTTGGATTCCTTAGAAAACTCGCTCAAACATTATTTTGGCTACGATTGCTTTCGCGCAGGACAACGAGAGATCGTTGAGCAAGCTCTCTCTAATCGAGATTTATTGATTATTATGCCCACTGGTGGCGGCAAGTCTCTCTGTTTTCAACTGCCTGCGCTGCTCAAACCTGGCTTAACTATAGTCGTATCTCCTCTGATTGCTCTGATGCAAGATCAAGTAGATGCTCTGCGAGATAATGGCATTGGTGCAACTTTCCTCAACAGTAGTTTAAGCTTTAAACAATTGCGCTCAAGAGAAAATGAAATTCTGGCTCATAAAATTAAGTTATTATATCTGGCGCCAGAACGTCTAGTTAGTGATAAATTTACGCCTTTTCTCGATTTAATTGCCCAAAAAGTGGGGATTTCTGCCTTTGCGATTGATGAAGCCCATTGTATTTCAGAGTGGGGACATGATTTCCGGCAAGAATACCGACAACTCAAAGAACTACGCCGCAATTATCCCCAGATCCCTGTTTTAGCACTCACTGCAACTGCGACTACAAGGGTACAACAGGACATTATTCAACAATTAGGATTACGACATCCCGAAGTCCATATTACTAGTTTTAATCGTCCCAATCTTTACTATGAAGTAATTACGAAAGAAACCAGAAGTTATAACCAATTATTAAAATTAATTCGTTCTCAAAAGGGTTCAGGAATTATCTATTGCTTTAATCGCCGCACCACCGAAGAGCTTGCTTCCCGTTTGCAAAAAGACGGTATTTCTGCCCTTCCTTATCATGCGGGCATGAATGATGAATATAGGAAGAATAATCAAACTCTTTTTATCCGAGATGACGCCCAAATTATGGTAGCTACCATTGCTTTTGGGATGGGGATTAATAAACCTGATGTGCGTTTCGTCATTCATTACGATCTACCTCGTAATTTAGAGAGTTATTATCAAGAGTCAGGAAGAGCAGGAAGAGATGGAGAAACAGCTAAATGCATTCTTTTGTATAGTTATAGTGATTTGCGAAAAATTAACTATTTAATTGAAAAAAAACCTCATGCTAGAGAAAAAATCATCGCCCGAGAGCAACTACACAAAATGTTAGAATATGCAGAAGCTACTCACTGTCGGCGCATAGTTCAGTTAAGTTATTTTGGAGAAAATTTTGCTGGAAATTGTGATAACTGTGATAACTGTATTAATCCTAAACCCATAGAAGATTGGACTATTGAGGCACAAAAATTCCTCTCTTGTGTTGCTCGCTGTCAAGAAAGATTTGGCATGAAGCAAATTATTGATGTTTTAAGGGGCTCAAGAAGTAAAAAAATTTATCAATATGGACATCATCTACTATCTACTTATGGTATTGGTAGAGAGAAAACTGCTGAGCAGTGGAAAAACTTAGGGCGATCGCTCATCTATCAAGGTTTATTAAATGAAACTAATGACAGCTATCGAGTTTTAAAATTAAACAAAAAAAGCTGGGAAATATTGCGCAAAAAACGTTCTGTTAGAATTGCTGTTAGTCATACTTCTGTGGATAGGATCTTAGGAGACTATAATTCTAAAGAGATGGAAATAGAAATGCTTTTAGAGCGCCTCAAACAAATAAGGAAACAAATTGCTGATACAGAAAATATTCCCCCTTATGTTATTTTTGGAGATTCCACCTTAAAGGTAATGGCACAATTACAGCCTCAAGATTTACAAAAGTTTGCTAAATTATCGGGAGTTAATGAATATAAATTAAACAAATATGGTCATAGTTTTATATCAGAAATTCGCTCTTTTTGCCAAGAGCAGAAGTTGCCGAATGCTTTGCCTACAAATACACAAATAAAAACATTACAACTACATCAACAAGGTCTAAGTGTTGAAGAAATTGCGACAAAAAGGGGATTAGCTGTGAGCACGATTATTAACCACTATACCGAGCTAATTGAACTCAATCAACCCATTGAAATTGACAGATTAGTAATCCCAGTTAAGCAAGAAATAATTCTCAAAGCAATTGAAAAAATCGGAGAAACATCGCTGAAAATTTTGCGGGAAAATTTAGGAGAAAATTATAGTTATGATGAAATTAAACTAGTGAGAGCTTGGAAAAGAAAAAAAGAGCAAATCTGAACTCAGATTTAGCAGTTTCATTGCCTCTATATCTTTTAAGTTGATTAATTCTCTGTTTCAGAGTCACTCTCATTCTCTGCTTGATTATCATTCTCGGTTTGATTATCATCCTCTGTTTCATGGTCATTGTCACTCTCTTCATTTTTCTCTTTCTCCATCCTTTCCAATTCAGAACTTCTTAAAAACACCAATCCGCTGTAAAGATGAAATGCAACGTTCCAAGCAGTTTCATCTCTACCGAATAAATGAATATGGGAATTTATTTGCTTTAACATTTCGGGAAATTCTACCGCGCCTTCACCAAAAAGAGTAAAATCTGACCAAAGCGAGACATCTGAGGTGTTTTGGGCAAAAAATTTGGTTAAATTTTTCCATTTTCCACTAGCAGTTTTTTCATCAAGCAGGAAATTTACTCCTTGCTCAAACTTATAGGTATGGTCGCTAAAACGGACAATGAGATTGCGTTCGAGCAAATGAAGATCGCAAAATTGAGCGTAATCAAGAGTCTTGGTCTTCCTTTCTAATTCTCCCTTACTGCTAACATTAACTAAATCTTCTAATAGTGGTATAAATCCCTCAACACGGTTACTTACTTCTTCCCATGCAAAAGTGACTTCTTCCTCTTGTTCCAAGTCATTTTCACATACCAATACTATTTGGGGTGAAACTGAGTTAATGTATTTTGCTTGATATACTCTCAGTTGTTCAATTGATTTTATCCCCACACAAAAGCAAGGAATAGAAGCATCTTGTAATCGTGAAGTGTAATAGCTTAATTCTCCTAGATTGCCGCTGCGATAAATCCGCCAACAGCGACTGGGAATTTGCATGCGAGCACTGTAGACATCTATTTGGGTAATTTGGGCTAATTTCTGAGCAGCTATTTTTTTATCTTCCGAAGCAACAGGCTCTAAGATTAATACAGCCAATTCATCGCTATTAGGGATGGCTTTAAATTGGTCAAGTTCTTTTTCTTTTTGCTCACTTCTTATTTTACTAATTCTGTCTATGCCACTGCGAATTTTCGAGATTAATTTAGGGTTAGGATTATTTGTATCACGTAAAATTCTGCGATATGATTGTTCTGCTTTATCTAGATCTCGATCAGTTTCCTCTAAACGAGCATGATAATATTGAACCCAAGGATTGTCTCCCTGTTGTTGACTAAATTGCTCGAGCAATTTTTTCGCTTTTTGGAAATCTTCCTGGTTGAATGCTTGTGAAATATCTTCTAACATATGCCTTTAAATGATTTATTCTTGTATGGTTGTACCAATTGTGTCAATTTCACTAATTCCTACCACCATAGACATGGCTACTATTGGTGCAGTTATCGACCGCAAAATCCGTTTACCTAAAGATACTGGTTGAAAGCCGCAGGAGATTGCTTTTTCTATTTCTTGACTAGTCCAACCTCCTTCTGGTCCAGTAGCAATTACTATAGGATTAGAGCGCGATCGCGTTTGTAAACTCTTCCAGAAACTGGGAGCATTTTTACGAGCAACAGCTAGGTAACAATTACTGTTTGAACAATTTAATTCTGTTATAACCCGATCGAATAGAATTGGTGGAAAAATTTGCGGAACAATCTGTCTTTCTGATTGTTCTGTAGCTTCTCTAGCTATTTTGAGCCATCTTTGTAGTTTACGCTCGCTAGGCTTGAGTAAAGTTCTCTCACTAATTACAGGTCTAAATTCAGAGACTCCTAATTCTGTAGCGCAACGCACTATTTCCTCAAAACCATTCCCTTTGGGTAAAGCTACTACCAGAGCAACACTAATAGGTAATTCGTTGCGATCGGTTAGTACCTCGAGAATATCCCCACCTTCTGTCTTTAATTTAACTAGCCAGCAACACCCTTTACCGTCCATGGCGATAAAGCGATCGCCTGTTTGTAAACGCAAAACTCGCCGCAAGTAATGCTTTTGCTCTGGCAATAAATTTAGATGATTATTTTCCAGTTGATCTGGCTCGATAACTAAACGATAAACCAAGTTATTTTTTTAAGAGCTACACTTTCCGATCCTAGCTTTTTGTACGGATAACTCCCCATGTTTCCTAAATTAATTAACATTTGTTACAATTTCTTGACTTTTTAGCGATTATTTTCTGGAAAAAAGTGGATTTTCAACGGTGGATTTTATATGATATAGGTGATGTTAAAGTTAAAAAAATTAGAGGTTCAAAGCAAGAGCATCTAACACGCTTACTAGCAGACAGCCATTAAACGATAAATTAATTAAACAGGAGAATGCTTATGGATACCAAAATGTTTGAAGAATATCAAGCAAAATTGCTTGAATGGCAAAAAAAATTCTTTGATAGTTGTCTAGAAAATATGGGCGATTATAAATTACCAGAAACCTGGGAAAAAGCCGTAGAATACCAAGAAAAAATGGTTACTAACTATATGGAAGCTCAAGAAAGCGCTAGCAAAATGGTTCTAGATTCTCAGAAAAAACTCTGGGAGCAATATTTTGAATCAGTGCGTAAGCAATCAGCAGCTGCCGCAGCCTAGTTTTATGCCTAACTTCCAGTAAATCATGTTTTGTAGTTAAGCGTACAAAATGATTTACCTCCAACTAGATTAAGTTCTCAGATATCATAGACTCTGAGAACTTAATTGAGGGAGCAAGAAGCATAAAAAAATGATTGAAGTTGAAAAACTAACCAAAATCTATGGTTCAACCAAGGTAATAGATGATGTCTCTTTCAGTGTTGAACGGGGGTCAATTTTAGGTTTTCTCGGTCCAAATGGTGCGGGTAAAACTACCACTATGCGTATCCTAACCGGTTATATCCCTGCTACTAGCGGTAGTGCAAAAATCGCTGGTTATGATGTACATTCCTCTTCTATGAAAGTTAAACAGCAGATTGGCTATCTACCGGAAAACCCTCCTCTTTACCCTGAGATGAGCGTAAGAGAATTCCTTACTTTTGTTGCCAAGATTAAAGGTGTTAGTGCAGGCGATCGCCCAGCCAAAATTGAAGCAGCGATGGAGCGCTGTCAAATTAGTGATAAAGCCAAAGTAATCATTCACAAACTATCCAAAGGTTATCGTCAGAGAGTAGGCATAGCCCAAGCTATAGTTCACGATCCCACCGTAATTATCCTAGATGAACCCACTGTTGGTTTAGATCCCAGGCAAATAATTGAAGTACGCAACCTGATTAAAAGTTTAGCGGGAGAGAGAACTATTATTCTTTCGACGCATATTTTACCAGAAGTAAGTATGACCTGCGATCGAGTTGCTATTATTAATCGAGGCAAAGTCGTCGCTACGAACACCCCAGAAAATTTAAGGCAAGAGTTAGAAGAAGGAGTGGGTTATCAAATCGAAGTAGAAGGAGACACTAACAACCTAGTTTCAGAATTAAAGCAAATATCGGGGGTTGATACTGTGGAAATTAATCAAGGAGAAGCTCATCCAGAACGCTCCCTAATTACAGTAACATTCACCAGCCATGATGAACCTGGCAGAGAAATTGCTGCGGCGATCGTCAATCAAGGACTAGGATTATATGAAATGAGACGTATTCGTCCTTCGTTAGAGGACATCTTTTTACAGCTTACCACTACTGAATCAGCAGTCACTTCTAGTTGATGGTTGATAGTGGAATACCATTAACCATCAATGACGACTAACGTGTTTTCTGGAAAAGAAAATACCAATTAAGTAGGTGGACAAAATTATTTGTATATTTACCCCATCAGTTATATTTCTTCCAGTAAATTAACCACAATATCCGTAGGTTGGGTGGAACGAAGTGAAACCCAACACTAACCGATATACTTGTTGGGTTTCATCACCTGATCGTGATCGAACAGTTAACCAAAAACAAGCTCAGATAGCTCAAGCAGAATCCTTGAGAAAGATCTTATCTAAGGTATCCCAGACAAAACGCCATCGCATATTATCCTGTTTCCCTGCTCCCCCGATCGCCAGTTGAATGTCTTGGGGCACATCGACTAGGAGGGAGTTCGTCACTGATTGGTTATGATAGGCAATTAAAGCACTTTGGACATCAAAACGATAAATATTGTAATAGTAATCGCTTTGGGAAATATATATTTTCTTTTGGGATGTTGCGATGCAATCCCAAAGATTTTGCCAGGTGGATGGTTTCACAAATAAATCACTATTTCCGATGAGAATAGCGACAGGAATATTGGCTAGGGCAGCTCCGGTTTCCAATAAGCTGAATTTCATACCAATCAAGGGAAATACCGTACTACATAAATTCTGTTCCCTGTGTTTCCATCTTGTTCCCTCTCTCATAATTTCGACAGACAGGAGTTAAAATTAAGTAAATCGTGGCTTGTATATCATCGGCGGCTGTTGCTTGGTGGCAGGCATGGCACTTAAGCAGCTTGGTTCGGTGAGGAGGGCTAGAGAGAGGTTGGGACAGTGAAGCCTATTCAATTTAAAAGACAACGGTTATTAGTAATTTTTGTCCTGGCGCTGGCAGTTTCGGTAGCGTTAGGAACCTTTTTGCCTGTCTCTACTCAAACGCCTACTGCGCCTAGTCCCTGTGACCAACTTAAGCTAGATATTCAAACTAGGGCAGAAGAAGATGCCAAAGATGATCGTTTTAACTTTTTCAATACTGACAAAAAGAAAAAGAAGATTGGCGATATTTTAAATTTGTATAAAGAGACAAATTCTAAGAACTCCTGTTTTCAACAAGATGATTTATGGGATTTCTATGAAAAAGAATACGATACTCACAAATATCCTTCTTGGATGCCTTTCCTTGTCATTCTTCTCTTCGGTGGTGTTGTTGGAGCTGCTATTAGTGATACCTTAAAGAACTGGGTCAATCAATCCTTAGAGGCAATTGGAAATTGGTTCTATCAAAAATTCGCTGGAACGTCATTATTTAGAAATATTGCCCTCAAAAAGTATCGACAGGCATTAATTGATAAATATCAAAAACTTAATATTCCTTTTCGTCCTAACCGTCCTCTAGAAATGCGGGAGGTTTATGTTCCGTTAAAAGTAGCAGGAACGAGCGATCGCTCTCTGATTCAAGCAGAAAATGCGCTGCAACAATACCGCCGCTTGATGGTTAAGGGAGCACCAGGTTCGGGGAAATCTATGTTATTAAAATATCTGGCACTTTCCTATGCCGATGCAGAAGAACGGTTAGCCATTTTATCGGATATTGCTCCGTCAAGCTTACTAGCATTGAACCGCCTCGGCGAAGAAAGGAAACACCTGTATCAACAAGAATGGTTGAGAAATTTACCGGATCGTCCCGTGCCAATCTTACTAGAGTTGAATCGCCTCAATGATGCTGATTTGACACTAGAAAAGTTAGAGCAAAAGTTAGTTGAAGTCTGTGCTCTCAATGTAATTGTGCTGCATCACCCACAAAAATGAGTTTGGTATTGCTATAATTAGTTGCTTCTATAATTTCCTTGAAATTATTTTTAGAAATCATAGAAAACTCTTCTAAAATCACTACATCATAATCTTTTAGAGAAACATCTTCATTAGAAATAAAATGTTCTTTACCTAATTCTTGATTGATTTCTGGTTGTTGCTTTAATAGTTTAGCGATTGTAGTAATATTAATATTGAGTCCATTTTTTATACTTAACTTACACAAGTTTTTAGAGGCTTTATTAGTAGGAGAAGCAGCAATAAAATCAAGCCTTTGAAATACCAACCAATTCATTAATTCTACAATTAAATAACTCTTTCCAGTTCCCGCATATCCAGTTAAGCGAAAATATTTTTTATCTTTGTTACTAATAAATGTTTTGATAGCTAGAAAAGCTTTTTTTTGGCTAGGGTTTAACTCTAAAGTACGCTTAATCTCTTCAGCAAAGGAATCAGCTGATAAATTATACGAACACGTTTGAGGCGATTTTTTTGTTTTTTGATAATCTAAGTCAATTTTAAGTGTATATTGTGATTTGTCTAATAGTTCAAAAATATCTAGTATTTTATCAAGCTAGACATTAAAACGGAATAACATGACATCTCCTTCTTGGACGATATAATCTTTTCCTTCAGCTCTGATCTTACCTTTTTCCTTGGCAGTATTCATGCCCCCGCAAGCAACTAAATCTTCATAGGCGATAGTTTCGGCACGAATAAAACCTCTCTCAAAATCGGTATGAATAACTCCTGCAGCTTGAGGTGCTTTCATGCCTGTAGTGATAGTCCAAGCACGGGTTTCAGTTGGTCCAGTAGTTAGATAAGTCCGCAACCCTAATAACTCATAAGTAGCTTTAATCAGAGATTGTAAACCACCTTCAGATACACCGAGAGACTCTAAAAATTCTTGCGTCTCCTCTTCTGATAATTCTACTAACTCTGCTTCTACTTGTGCCGAAACTACTACCACTTTAGCATTTTCCTTCATGGCTTCTTGGCGTACTTGTTCCACCCATTCATTACCTGTAGCTAAATCTTCATCGGAGACATTGGCAGCATAAATAATTGGTTTTGCTGTCAATAAACCGAGATGTCTGATTAAAGTTTCTTCTTCTTTACTGAGACTAAATCGCCTGGCTGAATTCCCTTCATTTAAATCAGGCACAAGTTTCTCTAATACTTCTAATTCGGCGATCGCTTCTCGATCGTTACTTTTTGCTTGTTTTTTCAGTCTTTCTATACGACGTTCAACTTGCGCTAAGTCAGCTAGAGCCAATTCTAAATTAATAACTTCAATATCTCTAACGGGATCGACTGAACCAGATACATGAATAATATCATCATTATCGAAACATCTGACCACATGAACGATGGCATCTACTTCCCTGATATTTGCCAAAAATTGATTTCCCAAACCTTCCCCTTTACTTGCACCTTTAACTAAACCAGCAATATCGACAAATTCGATGCGAGTAGGCACGATTTTCTCAGAGTTAGACAGTTTTGCTAATACCTCTAAACGTTCATCGGGTACGGCTACTACTCCCACATTCGGTTCAATAGTACAAAAAGGAAAATTAGCAGCATCTGCTTTGGCATTAGCTACGACTGCATTAAATAAGGTAGATTTACCAACGTTAGGAAGTCCTACAATTCCAGCTCTGAGCATAAGTTTATCAATTATCAATTATCAATTACTAATTACTTGTATCCTTAGTGTACTGCTAAATACCTGGAAAAGAAATATCTTGCATCTCTTTTGCGACATTACATTGTTGGGATCTTGGTAATTTTTTTGTCTTTCTAGATAAGCCTATTTGTCCCATAAAAATACCTAGAATAATTACCGCGCCGCCAATATACTGAGCCATAGTCGGAATTTCCCCGATAATTACAAAAGCCCCTATAACTCCCAAAATAGGACTAAAGGAGCTAGCAAAAGATACCTCTGAAGCAGTGCTTTTCTTTAAGCCAGAAAGCCAGAAAATTTGTCCCCCTGCGACAATAACTGCTCCGTAAAATAACATCCATTGCCATAAAATAGGAGAAAAAATATCGGCAAAATGTTCAAAATTATACACGAAAATGGTGGTAATAAAAAATACTATTGTTCCTACCAAAGTTTTATAACAAGTAAAAATCCCCAAAGGAATTTGAGCCAGTGATACTTTACTAATAGTGATAGCAATAGATAGACAAATAGCACCTCCTAAAGCCAAAATATCTCCTTGGTTAACTGCTCCCATCTTAATTTCTCCCATAGTAATTGCTATCATATTGCTAATAGGTGATTGTAGAGCAAGAGTTAAAATTACTCCCAAGAAAGAAAAAACCGCACCGATAATAACCCAAGGATTAACTTTTTCTTTGAACAGTAAAATTGCCAGAGCTAAACTTAAAGGAGGCTCAATTCTACCAATTAAAATTACATTATTTACCATTGTATTGGCCAGTGCTGTAAAAAATAAACTGGGCACTAAAGCTCCATCAAAAATAGCTACCAACGTCATATTCCGCATATCTTGAAGAGAAATTTTAGCAAAGTTAGCTGGTACTAATTCTTGACGATAGCAAAAAATCATCAAAATTAAAGCTACTAAATTACCAGCAAACAAGACATTACAAAAGGAAATAGGATTGCGCCCATCAATCAGATGTCTTGCTCCAATTTCAGTTAACTTACGGACCACTGAGCTAGAGGTAGAAAAGATTAAAATAGCAAGAATAAGGTATACTCTGCTGTTAATTTGAGAAAATAGCCGAATACCCATAGAATTTATCCGATTTTAACTTACATCTTCTCCTAAAATGACCAAGATAAAATCCCCCGATCGCCATCTAATTCTACTACTTGTCCTACCGGTAAAGCCGCATTAACTCCATCATGACCAAAAGGTAACTCAGATACGATCGGAATATCTAGGTTAGCGAGGCGATCGCTTAATACTTCCTCTGTACTCCAACTAGGAATACCCGGAGGTGCCTTACAACCGCTAAACCGCCCCAAAGCGATCCCTTTTAACTTTTTTAATACTCCCATCATGCGCCACTGAGTCAACATCCGGTCTATTTTATACGGTGCTTCTTGCACATCTTCTAGGGCTAAAATTAGGCGATCGAAATTAGGGCAAAGGGGTGTACCCAATAAATGAGTCGCTACTGTTAGGTTAGCAGGAATTAACACTCCTGTAACTTTTCCACCTCCCCAACCTTTTCCTGGTAAACTATCTAAAGGTTTACCTTCGAGAAAGTCAAACAATCTTTTTTTCGACCAATCAGGTTCTTTGGCTATGGTAGTTAATACAGGTGCGTGAACTCCACTAATACCAACTTTAAACAAACTCCACAACAAGCCAGTAATATCAGAAAACCCAATTACCCACTTAGGAGGAGATATCGATTTCCATTGCCAATTTTCCAATAATCTTGCACTACCGTAACCTCCTCTGACGCAAAGAATACCCTTGCATTGAGGATTTTGCCAGGCTTCAGCTAAAGCTTGACGGCGAGTAGCGTCGCTTCCAGCTAAATAACCGCAATCAGCATCCCAATTACTTCCTTTATCTACTTCATAGCCCTGTTTTTGCCAAATTTCTACTCCTTGATAAAAAGCATCTAATTCCCTCCCTCGTAAAGTACCACTAGGAGCTACAATTTGTAATTTATCGCCAGATTTTAATGGTGGTGGTAGTTGAATTTTTTGATTGGGTATTGGGTTTTGTAAAGATTCAATCAATTTATCATCTTGCATAATCAAATATTTGTTCGACGAGAGAATTTTATCACTGTACTAACTGCCTCCACCAACAAATTCCCTTAACCGAACAGTACTAAGGGGATTTTCGTCACTTAACCAGCTTGACAGACGGTAGTTTCAATTGTTAAACTAAGTCATAGTCATAACGACTTTGACTTATCTGATTAATTGCAATTCTGGAGACATTTTTTTGTGATGGTGGTGACGATTTGGGCATTCCTGTATCAGGTGCTTGATCCTGATAAAAGTTTAGCCAATGCTGTCAAACAGATACGATGTTACTTGACAATATCCGGAGCACAGCTTCCTTCACTAAATACCGGTGGCTAAGAATCAAGCTCGTCAGCGTTTGCCCGAGAAGGTACTGGAATGGTTATTTGAACATACAGGAGAAGCCCTAACCGCTGAAGCCATGCCAGAGAAAAGGTGGCAGGGGCGTTGCGTGTCTTGTGCTAGATGGCTCTACGGTGGTCATGGCAGATACCGTAGCTAATCAAAAGGAATACCCTCAACACAAGAATCAACAACCGGGGTGTGGTTTTCCCATAGCCAAGCTGGTAGTGATGTTTTCCTTGACTACCGCCGCTGCTATTGGAGTGAGAATTGCTGCTTTGAATACCTCGGAAATAACTTTAACCCTCAGTTGGTACAACACCCTAAATCCATTTGAGGTGGCCTTAGCTGACGAGCCTTTGGCAGTTATGTGGACTTAGCCTTAGTCCAGCAGCAGGGAGCCGATGGCGTGTTTCAGAAACATCAGGGTCGTGTCTGGTGATTTTAGAAAGGGAAAGCGGCTGGGGAAAAACGACCATCTTGTTACCTGGACTCGTCCGAAGCGTTGTCCTAAAGCCATGAATAAGGAGGAATTTGAAGCTCTGCCGGCAACCCTTCAGGTGCGTGAAGTCCGTTTCTCAGTTGAGCGCCCAGGATGGCGAACCAAATCCGTCACGGTAGTAACCACGAACCTTCGGGGATATTTATGGTTGGTTGAATAATTTTGGTTTCATGTATTTTTAAGTTTTTCGTCTTACTACGTTTAGCCGAACCGGCACGTTTTTTCTTTTCTTTCTCCTCATCTGTTGAACAATCATTTTCACCCTCTGGTTCGGACTTTGATTTTCCTGACGGCTCTAAACGACTGGATTTGATTTTCGGTTTTCCCTTTTCCCCTTAGTAACTCATGGTTCGCCCATTTTTTTAGAGGTTAGGAAAATTGGTTGAGAAGTAGGGAAGGCAAGCGCAAAGAGAGAGAAGACTAATTCGCATTTGCTAAACGCGAACTGCTGCCCAAATTAGAAAACTGGGTTAGGCTAAAACCTATGAACAATAGTCTTAATGTAATCAACGAGAGAGTGGACGATCTTCCTCTCTTACTAGCTCAGCTAAAGCAGATGGGAGTAAGTGAGCAACTGGATAAGCACTTCCCGACTCACGGCAATTGGCAAGGACTGCCTCTGGGATGGGTAGCGATAGTTTGGCTCAGCTATATCCTTTCTCAAGCTGACCATCGTTTAAGTTACGTTCAGCCTTGGGCAGAAAAACGTTTGGAGACTCTAAGGGGATGTACAGGTTTGGAGCTGAGAGCCTTAGATTTCAGTGATGACCGTCTCGAAGCAGTTTTGCGTTACCTGAGCGAGGATGACCCTTGGCGGGAATTTGAACAAGAGTTGGGAGGTAACCTAGTTCAAGTCTATGACCTGTTAGTTGAAAGAGTGCGTCTTGACTCCACTGCCGCTAGTGGTTACTTTGGCGTAACAGAAGAGGGATTATTTCAGTGGGGTCATGATAAAGATCACCGACCGGACTTGGCTCAAGTCAAGGTGATGCTCTCTACCCTTGACCCTCTGGGCCTGCCAGTGGCTACTGAAGTGGTAGCAGGGAATAGAGAGTCGTGACCCTCTTTACATTCCGGCAGTCAATCGAGTCAGAAATACTCTCGACCGACGAGGGCTTCTCTATATCGGTGACTGTAAGATGGCAGTGATCGCTACTCGTGGCTATATCGAAGCGGGAGGTGATTATTATCTGTGTCCCCTGCCGGCCACTCAATTAGCAACTGGGGAACTGGAAAGCTATCTGGAACCAGTCTGGGCAGGCAATCAAGAATTAACGAGCATCGAGTACACCTACCCCAACGGCGAGAAGAAAGAAATTGCTCTCGGTTATTGTCGGTCAATACCTCGTACCACCTCGGTCAATGGGTCTGAGGTAACTTGGATGGAACAACAGTCTATAAGACGTTATGGAGACAGACCGGCCAGAGTAATTCAATCGAATTCAGTCCAGCTTTCTGTCACCTTAGATGAGGCAGCAGTGACCAATGCCATCAGGATGATGGGCTGGCGGGTCTACGTTACTAATCAACCCCAAGAGGCTTTATCTCTTGATTCGGCAGTAGTTGCCTACCGAGAAGAGTACCTCATCGAAAGAGGATTCCGATGTTGTTTAAATAAGCTTCCCACTCTTGTTTATCTTTAAATACTCGGTTTTGTGATAGGCTTAATTGGCACTGCTGATTTTTGGCCTTCCAATACTCCTTTTAGACGTGCTATCTCATCTTTTAATTCCTGAATAAACTCTTCTCGCTCCCGTAAGAGTTGCCACAGCATCTGTTCACGGTCGCTCAGTTCTGATAATAAGAGTTGGGGAATTTCGGTTAATTTCTGGTTCATAAATATTTATTTTACAGGAAGTCTGTGCGAACTCGCTCATGAAAATTACTGGTTTATCTTCTTCACTGTTGGTTGCGAGTTCTCCCAGACTTAATTTCTCCCGGACTTATTGAGAAGGTTCATAGCACTATAAAATTTTGTAATCAATCGCTAGAAATTTTTCAAGCAATAGGTAATCGCAGTGGGATAGCTAATTCTTTAATGGGTTTAGGTCTTGCTTACAAATCTCAGGGAGACTATGGAAAAGCCATTGATTACTATCAGCAGTCCTTAGAGATTCAACAACAAATCGGCGAGCGCAGCGGACTTTCTTGTGGCGAAAACTCTCTTGATGCTCTTCTCTCAAAGCCCCAGCTACCTTTTGAATTTGCTGCCATTGGTTGTCCCACAAAATCAGTCGCGTAACTTCAATCTCACTGACCCAATGTTTGCCAGATGCTTCGATGAGTTGGGTCAACGGATGGGTTAATACACCTTGGTCAAAGGCATAATCGGCTTGCGGATAGTACCCTTCGGCTTCGATTTGTTTGACGATCTCGACGGCCATCTCGGTGCGCTTGCGATAGCCTAGTTGATGTTGATGATAATGCAGTAACTCTAACAGTCGCTCCTGCACCTGTTCCATTTCCTCATAACTCTCCTGTCGGGTCATCGTCAAATAGGCTAGCTCTTCTTTCTGATAGTTGGGCTGTTGAACTTCTACTGCCAACCCATCAACCCGCTGTGGATTGGCTACCACAGCGGTAACTACTGTTTGATAGCAGCTTTGGCATCGATTGACATAATCATAAGCGTCCTTGGCTCCGTAAATCTTTTCACTGTAGGGATGGTAGGCAAAAGTCCAGTCTACACTGATTACCGCTCTGCCTCGACCTTGATAGTTCGGAGCGATGGTTTGCCGATGACATCTCATCAGGTCGTTTCGACTCCAGCCAGCTTCAAAAACTGCTTCATGCATCGCACGACGACTCACTTGCTTGCCGGCAGGCCACACAATTTGGGCGTAGATCCCTTGCAACGTCTTGTTAGCACTCAATAGCAATCCATTGATATAGCGGCTAACATGCTCAAATCCGCTGTTTCGGCAGAATACCTCTCGGTATGCTGCTAAAAATTGTTGGAGAGTTGGGACAATTCCTACTAAAGGCCAATACATCTGTTATTTCCCAGGGCATCTTCCTCATTATCCCAGATAATTTAACCCTATAACCTTCCAAGTCGTGGGGAAATATGGCGAAGCTGACCTACAGGGCGCTGGTCACCCCTTCAGATTGAATTAGCAACCTGGCTGAAACAAGAAAAAAATAAAGGGAAACAGAAAATCGATTTTGCTTTCAGGCAAAAAACAGATACTTTTTTCCATAAAGGAGGTAAAAAATATCAAA
>JAAUYA010210523.1_pt1 | contig 22106 bp, 17 predicted proteins | sample 7278161 | NCBI WGS metagenome assembly JAAUYA01 (sample SAMN14350120, study PRJNA611818) | marine sediment metagenome | isolation source: surface marine sediment (3m) | place: French Polynesia: Moorea | collected 2018-08
CCGTTAAAACGGGTTAAAAGTTATACATAGTCATCTTTAGATGACTTTAGCTGTTAGCCCGAAATGCGCGTTCCGGGCGGGAGGAATTTTCTTAACCGAGCAGTATTGGGAATCTACCTATCTACCCAATCGGAGCAGAAAACGGTATTCTGAGAAGAGTAAACCTCTGTTTGATTATTCCTTTCAAAAAACTCTCCAAACCACCAAACTATCTCCGATCTGAAGCAGTCCCTAAGTCTGTGAGGTGCTGACAACATCGCTACAATCTATCTGCTGCCGTAGTTTAATTATAGTTAGCTTAGTAATAGGTTCGACCCAATCAGGAGCTATTTCAGCTAGAGGTACAAGTACAAATGCTCTTTCTCTCATTCTGGGATGAGGAATTTGTAATTTGGGAGTATCTAAAATTAAATCGCCATATAAAATTAAATCTAGATCGAGAGTTCTCGGTCCCCATTTTTCCCGGCGTACTCGCCCAAATTGTTGTTCAATGGTGAGCAGGTTTTCTAATAATATTTCTGGGCTTAAGGTTACATGCGCAGTGACGCAACCGTTAAGATAATCGGGTTGAGGTGGTCCAATGGGCTTGGTTTGGTACCAACTAGAACGAGATATTAAACTAATACCGGGAGTTTGTGCCAACAGTTTAACAGCATTTTCTAAAATAGTGAGAGAATCACCAAGGTTACTACCAAGGGCGATCGCACATTGATTAGTCATCGGTTTAACAAGAAGTAACAATCAACAACTTGGAAAACTTTAATTTATCATACTTTTTGGGACGAACAAGGCATGCTTTGTCTCTACGTTAACTTGGAACGCAGCGATCTAGTGGCAGAGTGCTTAAATGAAACGGGAGTTTAAAATTTCTACAAGTACTGAAAAATAAGGCTGTTTCATTCTGCATTCTGCATTCTTAATTCTGCATTCCACCACTAGCTTCCCATCTTCAACCAGCCAAAAACCTGACTTGCTGTTAATTCCAATTCAATTGGTTCCAAAACAGTCAGATAATCACTTCCCTGTAACAATTTCGGTTGCTGTCCAGGCAGAAATACCAACACACTACGATCGTCAGGATCGATAAACCACCCTAATTTGCCTCCATGTGATAAACAATGGAGGATATTACCGATAACCTTGTTGGGCTTTTGTTCAGGAGAAAGAATCTCAATTGTCCAGTTGGGCGGTAATTTAAAATCGTCTGGTACTTCTCCATGTTCGGTAAAAGGAATCTGTTGCCACCGAAAGACTGCTACATCCGTTACAATTGAACGTCCGCCAAAAGTACATCTTAATTCAGGGAAAGCATAGGCAATTTTTCTGGCTTCAGCTATCTCATTAATCACAGCACACAGTTTTCCTTGTAAACGGCTATGTCTTCCCTTGGGCATTGGTTTTGGGATAATTTCTCCATTAATGTATTCGCTGGCTGGCTTAGTCTCAGGAAGTTTGAGAAACTCCTCTAAAGCCAAGGGTTTGGAGGCTGCAATAGTCATGTTGTTATCTCTGTTATATTGCTAGTTTAGTCCATGTAATTGACTACTCATATTAAATGATAACTTTATTCACCAAGATTACTGCTAAGGGCGATCGCATATCAATTGTTCATTGTGCTCCACCATCAACCATCAACCATCAACCATCAACCAAATCATACAACAGCGCTCTCCAGCATCCGAATCGTACCGGCATTGGCATCAATTTCCACGGGCAAACCGATGGGTAATGTCCAGACGGTTTCCACATGACCTATCATAGCACCTGACCAAGCAGGAATTCCCAATGGCTGAATGTGATCTTGGAGTACTTCTTCCAAGGTGAGAGCACCATAGCCGTCACCAGGCGAACAATTACTGCATTGTCCAAAGATAAACCCAGCCAGACGCTCCAAGACTCCAGCAATTTTGAGGTGAGTCAGGAAGCGATCGATGCGATAAATGTACTCTCCAACATCTTCTACAAACAAAATCGCTCCTTGCCAGTCGGGAAGATAAGGAGAACCTAGCATTGCTGAGAGCACCGACAGATTGCCGCCTAACAGACGCCCTCGTGCCTTTCCTGGGGTAATAGTTCTGATTCTCCACTTCACTTGCATGAGGCGATCGCTGTCTACTGCCGGCTTTGAATTTTGGAAGGTTAGGTTTTCCGCCCCAAATAAGACTCGACGAAAGATGTCAGTTTGTTCTTGCCGCCATCCAGTAAGTCCATTAGGACCATGAAAGACTATCATATTTGTTTTAGCATAAATAGCGAGGAGCAGGGCACTCAAGTCACTAAAACCGACGAGAATTTTGGGATTTTCTCCGATGCGCTCGTAGTCAAGGTAGGGCAAGAGCCGAGCACACCCCCAACCGCCCCGCAAAGGTAGCAAGATTTTAATCTGGGGATCGGCGAAAAACTGATTAATATCCGCAGCTCGATCGCGATCGCTCCCAGCTAGATATCCATGGCGATCGAGCACGTGCTTTCCCACATAAGGAACCAAACCCAAAGCAACGACTACATCCAAAACAATTTCCAGCTTTTCTCGTAAAAAGATCGCATTGGCCGGACTAAAGAGTCCAACTCCATCCCCCTTTTGGAGCCGCAAAGGCTTCTGCAAGGGGAATTCAGTGGCTCTTCCTCTAGCTATCGGGAAAGTCATACTAGAAATGGCTGTAGTGAGAGCAGCAATTTGCAGAAAGTGGCGGCGATTTAGCATCTCTTGCTAAGTAGGTAGACACAATAAATTACATTACCATTCAGTTATATATCTTTCTCCCTGCTCCGGAGCTCCCTACTCCCCTGCAGCCAAAGGTGGAAATTAATTTTGCACAGGTACTTAACTGGGTTGACGATTACCATGGCGATCGCTCTTAGCTTAAATTTGGCGATTATCTCTCAATAGTAGAGATAAAATAGAGATTATCAAGGGTGAATTGTTGAGTTATGGACAACCTAAAGATTGTCTGGTACTCGCTCCAGTTTTTGAGTTAATCCCAGAAGCATACTCACATAGTTGATTTACTTGGTTTTTATCTAAGACAGCCAAGGTAAAGTCAGCACCTTCAATTTTAGCTTTCAAGAAAGTGGAACGTAACATAATTGCTTCAGTAAAAACAGCATCAGTCAAGTCAGCGCCATTAAAACTAGTGAGATATACTAATCCATTGGTGAAATCAGCACCATGAAAATTAGCGTTATCAGCAGCAGAAGAGTTAAATACAGAACCGCGCAAATCAGCATTACTGAAGTTAGTCGCTTCGAGATTAACTTTAGTAAACTCCGCTAGTTGTAAATTTTTTCCAGAAAAATCTTGACCACTTAAATTACTATTTTCAAAAGTAGAAGTTACAGCGGTGGAACTCGCTGCTTGAGCCGACAATGGTAATAGTAATAAAACTAAAGATAACATTAACGCTGCTAAACGTCCCCAAAAATTCATACCAAGCACTCCTAAATAATCAAATATTTATAGCGTGACATCTCCCCTTTCTTGTTTATTCACTAGAGGAGAGGCTTCCTATCCTTCCGAGCAGGCATTCCTGCTTTAACCTAGAAAAAATATTACCTTAAAAAGGTAAAACTTTAAACTATTTTTCAATATTCTCCCTTCCCGCCCCTGCATCCTGCCTTGTAAACACAAATAACCAAGACAAAATTAAAGTCAAAACTCAAAAGTCACGCATTCAAAAGTAATTTTGATAATTATTGAAAAAGTTGGGTTTCGTCGCCTCAACCCAACCTACTCACGATGCTGTTGGGTAATTAATCAGACATGATCTCAAAAGCCTATTCTTTCATTGATAAATCTTCCCCTTCTTTCCCCTCTTCCTCTTCTTCCAAGTCTCACCTTCGCCCAAATCTTAAAAACATACACCTGAAAGTACCCCCAACTCACCCCTGTTTGCTTCCACCAATAAATTCTGTTAACCGAGCAGTATTGGCTACCTGCTTGCAGAACAATTATTCCCTCAACTTATTTTTTGATAGCTTTTGGTAATCGTTTACAATAAATCCTGAACGATCTTAGATATAGTAGTTGAAGCAAAGGTATTGACAAGCTGAATGGCTACAATCACCGAATGAGAGGAGTTTTAATTCTGCATTCTGCATTCTGCACCTCACGCATTCTGCTATATCCTTACTTCTTCACTTTTTGCTACATTTGCTAATTTTACTTTGATAAATGTATTTACAAGAGCTTCATTTACGCCATTTTCGTAACTATACAGAGCAACAAGTTAATTTTCATACTCAAAAAACGATTCTCGTAGGAAATAATGCTCAGGGAAAATCTAACTTGCTAGAAGCAATAGAATTACTATCTACTCTCAAAAGTCATCGTAGTGCTAAAGATCAAGATTTAGTTCAGGCATCTCACCCTAGTGCTCATCTTTATGGTCTGGTTAAAAGGCGTTTTGGGGATTATGAATTAGCTTTAACTTTACGCAGACAAGGAAGACGTACCTTAACTCTCAATGGAGAGAATCTGAGACGAAATTTGGATTTTTTGGGAACTCTCAACACCGTACTATTTTCTAGCTTAGATCTAGATTTAGTTAGGGGTGGACCCGAAGCAAGGCGAATCTGGGTTGACAATCTTTTGCTACAAATTGAACCTATTTACGATCATGTTCTCAAACAATATTACCACGTTTTACGCCAGCGTAATGCTTTATTAAAAAATCTTAAAAAGGAGAATAATAAAGATTTTTATAATTCAAATTTTAATGATAATTTAGATATTGATCTACAATTACAATTATGGGACCAAAAATTAGCAGAAACAGGTTCAAGAGTTACCCGAAGAAGGTCAAGAGTATTAGCTAGACTTGCTCCTTTAGCTCAAGCATGGCATGCTAGGATTAGTAGTAAGACAGAAATACTTAAGATTAGCTATGTCCCTAATCCTATTTGGTCACAAGATGAGGCGACGGAAGTTCAAAAAGCAATTAAAGAGCAAATTAAACAGCGTCGTAGGGCAGAATTAAACTTAGGTAGTACAGTGGTAGGACCCCATCGAGATGAAGTAGAATTTACTATTAATGATATTTCTGCTCGTTCCTATGGTTCTCAAGGACAACAACGAACCCTTGTGTTAGCTTTAAAATTAGCAGAATTGCAGCTTATAGAACAAGTTATTGGCGAACCACCTTTACTACTATTGGATGACGTGCTGGCTGAGTTAGACTATCAACGCCAAAATCACTTACTTGATGCTCTTGGCGATCGCTTTCAAACCTTAATTACTACTACTCACTTAAATTCCTTTGATGGGAAGTTGTTAAAAGAAGCACAAATATTTCAAGTAGAAAATGGCAACCTTAACAATTTTTAATCAAGGTTTTTGATTTATTCATCAAGGTCTAAATAAATATGTGCTCATGAAAGAATTTCAACCACAAAACTTTTTTATTCTAGTAATAGATGATAATCCGGCCGATCAAGAAGTGATTACTAAAGTGTTGAGCAGAGCAGGATATAATACTGGCATATCAGCAACTAGTCAAGAAGTTTTAGACTGTTTAAAAAAGACTCAAACTGACTTAATTTTAATGGATTTAATGATGCCAGATGTTGATGGTTTTCAATTATGTACAAAACTTCAATCTGCCCCTCGTTTTCATGAAATACCCATTATATTTATTACTGCAAGTAAAGAAGAAGAAAACCTGTTAAAAGCTTTTAATCTTGGGGCTGTAGATTATGTGACCAAGCCTTTTAATCATAAAGAATTACTGGCTCGCATTAAAACTCATATAGAATTAAAATATACTAAAGATGAACTTAAAAAAGCACTAATTGAGATTGAAAAACTAGCTACAAAAGATTATCTTACCGGTATTTCTAACCGCCGTAATTTTTTAAATTTAGCAGAAAGAGAATTTAGACTCGCCGCTCGGCATAAGCGTTATTTCTCTTTATTGATAATTAATATCGATCGCCTTAAAATCATTAATGATAATTATGGTAACTATACGGGAGATGAAGCGCTAAAATTAACTGCCAAGGCAATCCTTAACTCCTTGCGTAAAGAAGATTTATCGGCTATGTGGGGAGGAGACGAATTTGTAATTTTACTTTCGGATACCGATGCTAACGGAGCGATGATTGTAGCAGAAAGAATTAGAGCTAAAGTTAGTGAGTTGTGTCTAGAAATAGCAGAAAAAATTGTCAAAATGACCGTTAGTATTGGCGTTACCGGCTACGAAGTTGAAGATCGAAGCCTAGATGATAGTTTAAAACGGGCAGAGGAAGGACTTTCTCAAGCTAAAAGAAGTGGTAGAAATAGGGCAGTTTTTGTGGGAGCTGAGCTCAAATCCGATTGAATAACCATAGAGGAGAGTACAGAATGCAGAATGCAGAATGCAGAATGCAGAATGCAGAATTCAGATTACAAAATTTTTCTGCCAGTGAGTAATTGTCTTACTTCTAACATGGCTGAGTAGGTGGGAAGTATATGTAGGGTTTCTTGTGGTGGTGTAACCTCTAAAGCGGTTTGAATCGCTTCTGACAAATCCTCTTTAATTATTAATTGACAACCATTATCGAGAGATTCTCGACTATACTGCAAGCGTAAAGCCATATCATAAACGCGATCGCCACTAACAATCAAATTACCACCTAAATTGACCAATTGCTCTGTATCCACATCCCAAATCCATGATACATCTGTACCGTCAGGAATGCGATCGTTCAACACCACTAGGGTAGTAGAAGCACCACCAGATTTTTTCAGTTCATTTACCGCTCTGATAGTTTCATTCATGCCCACTGGGTTTTTGGAGAGTAAAATTCGTACTTTTTTGCCTTTAAATGTTAATTCTTCTGCTCTACCAAAAGCAGCACGAAAATTTTTAATAGTCCGATCGATAGCATCTCTGTCAATACCGATTGTTTGGGCAACTAAACCCGCAGCCAGAGTATTGTACTTATTATAGACACCCAGGAGTATTTGTGACCAATCATTACTATTAATAGCCAATTTGCTTTTGGCAAAATTACAATTAGGACAACTAAAATCTCCTAAATGAGATAAGTAAACCCCCTGATATTCCAAAGGAGTACCACAACTAGGACAGTAAATTGAATCCACTGCATGGGGGATTTTTTCCAGATATAATTGAGGCTCACTTAATCCGAAAAATAAGACTTTTTTGGCTAATTGTTGCCCTAAATAAGATAAAGTAGGGTCATCACCATTCAGGATAATCAAGGTTTCTTGAGGTAAAGGAGCGATCGCCTCTTGCCATCGATAACTAATCGTATCTACTTCTCCATAGCGATCTAACTGGTCTCGAAATAAATTCAAGCCTAAAATGTGGCTTGGTTGACACTGTTTTAAAATCAAAGGAAGTACATTTTCATCTACTTCGAGAATAGCATAATCAGCTTGCAGTTGTCCCAGCAAATTTGTATGAACCAGAAGAGAAGTAATTAACCCATTAACTAAGTTAGCACCGGTAAGATTATGCACAATTTGATAACCTTGATTTTCTAAAATTTGGCGTAGTAAAAGAGCAGTGGTAGTTTTTCCATTTGTACCAACAATAAGAATTAATCCCTGTTTAATTTGGCAACATAAGAGAGAGAGTAATCCAGGATGAAGTCGACGAGCAATTTCTCCTGGTAATACACTAGCAGCACCTAAGCGGAAAAAACGAACTAAAGCAGTGATAGTTTTAGCTACTGCTACTGCTAAACCTAAGCGAATTTTATCAATTAATTGCATTTACAGTTCTTTCCTTGTTTCAATACATTTAGTTTCATTATCTTCAACAACATAAATATTAATCCCTCTAACAATTACTTTAGTTGAAGTATTTTCTATCAATTCCAGGATCGTATTGGGATCACTATTAGGTTGAGCCACATTAGTAGTTACTAATATTTCAATGCTTATATCTTGATTATTGATTAAATTTGACGGGAGAGCATTTTTGATTTTGTTTGCCACAACAACTCCGCCTTGACTGTTAGTATTGGGTAAGATAACAGCCAATTTTTCCCTGGCATAACGACTGGATAAATCAGATGGGCGTTGGACAACTTCTCTGAGAACTTCTGCTATTTCTCGTAAAATTACTTCTAGATTGTGATTAAGATCATTAAATAAAGATACAGTAATTATAATTAGCGAAAGAGGTTGCTTTTCCCGAGCAAGTCTAAGCCATTCAAACTCTAAACAATCAATAAATGATTGATAGTTAGCTAGTTGCGTCACATCGTCAAGAACTTCATATTCTTGAAGTTCTTGATTTTTAAGTTGCAATTGCTCATAGAGTAGTTCTCTTTCAACTACTAAAACAATTTGTTGTGCTATTTGTTCAATATTGATGATTTCTTCCCTGGTCCATACTCTAGATTCATCGTAGTCGTAAGCAAATAATATTCCCCATACTTTATTAGGTAAAAAAACAAGTATTTCTGGTATTTGAATAACTATAGGTAGAGATAATTCAGCTTTTAATACAGGTTGGGTATAGGCAATATTCTCTATTGTTTGTGAAGAAGCTTCTCGATCTTGATTAAGATTTATTAATCGCTTAGCTCCTAAAAAGTTATTTATACTATTATTACTCAACTTATCTAAATCAGACTGATAACCTCTATGATTAATTATTTCTTCTTGCCCTTCAGAATTAAAATGACATATAAATACTTGTTCACAATTTAAGTATTGTTTCAGTTTATAGAGAATATTGGGTAAAATTTGCTCTAAATCGATAGATTGAGAGATATATTCATTGACTTTAACCAACAACTGTTTGGAAGATATAGAATTGGAATCATTCATATAGCAATCTTATTTGGGTTCTGAACAAAAACGTGATAGAAAAGAGAACACTTAACTGGGAACATTTATACTGGGAAAATTTATGAGGCTTTGGAGGTATTTTCATCTATTTTTATCGTTCACAAATCCTTTAGCATGAGCATATATTCTAAATTGATTAGAGTTTAAATGTTTGATGATTAGTGGTTGAGGTTGATAGTCATTGGAAGTTAGTTTTTAAACAACCTTCAACTATCAACCTTCAACAATGAACTAATTTAAGTGTTTCCACTGCTTAGAGGAATTAAACTGAGAAAAGCATCAAAATCTTTTACGGCTTCAACGTATTGATTTTCAGCTAGAGTAGAATTACGCTCTTTAGCTGCAGCATCAATGCGTTCAAGATGACCAAAAAAATCTTGTGCTATTTGCTTTGCTAATTTCTGATCTTTAGGTAAAAGTTTACGAGATAAAGTGGACATACTTTGACGTATTCCTCCTAAAGGACCATGAATAAAGGTTCTAGTGTCAACCCAGTTTTTAGTTTCAATAAATTCTTTCAAGGTGCTCATATCCTCCCGTGCCTCATTTATGGGCTCAGCAAATATTTGTAATTGGGCAATTTTTTCAGGAGTATAAACTGTGGGAATTTTTACTTGGTTGGCACTACTGCAACTAACCAATAAGGTTGTCACTAATACCAACACTAAAGAAAGAAGAGTACGAAATGTTTTCATAAACTATATTGACTTCCTTCAACTAACTACTTCATTACCTATTGTGTCAGAATTAATGCCCCAATCCAACCTAATAGTTATATTTATATTAACGTGACCCTCCTACACCTCAAGCTTTGAGTAAGTGTAGGCTTCTGTATCTAAAAATAGATAGTCTTACCAGTACTATTGCTACGTTAATATCTCTTTTCATTAAAAGCTGTTAATATTTGACAGATAATCACTTTGTCAAATATCAACGGGGTGTATTTCCTTAAGATTGTATCCTCACCCTCACCACTGAAAGAGATCCTTGAAAGCTCTGCTTGACAGTGCACCTAGTTGCGAATTGTACCAATCCTAAACTACTCGGCCGCAAAAATCATTCTACAATGTTTTTTGAGAAGTGACAATAGACATTAGTCAGTAAATTAGTTTTGGTACTCCTTAATTACTCTACCTGTACTAAGAAAAGAAACTCCTTGAGTGCCTGATGTTCCTAACATAACCGATTCGACAATCGGAGAGGATACTTTTTTGTCTGCTACCCATTCAATGATAAAATTAGCACCTAAACCTCCTCTAGGATCGTTTTGTTCGATGAAAAAATCAGTAGAAGCTAAAGGATTTAACTTAACAGGATTCGGTAAATAATCATCTAAAAGTTTTCCTGTAGTGTCATAGTATTTGATACTCTTAATAATAAGAGCTGTTTCTAAATCAGTGTTATGAACACTAACATTTGCAGCTAAATTATAGACTCTTCGCTTATTAAGAAAGTAAACATGGGAATATACCGGGACATAAATTGTTTGTCCTACAATTGGTTTAAAGTTATTATTAATGGTAAATTCTTCTGTATTGATGGGGATTTTTTGGGTTGATTGCTGGGCATTATTTATTGGTTGGTTAGTAGTTGTGTTATCTGCTTGACAAGCAGTAAGTAGAATATTTGTCAACAGTAAAAAACATAAATAAAATTTGTTCATAGTGCTATTATTTTGATGCTATTATACCTAAATATATAGACAATACTGGTTGGGGTAAATTGAATATTTTTTATGATTTCCAGACAGAAAAATCTTGAACAAATTGCTCTAAAGATAATAAATAAATACCTCGATCGTCACTTAAAGATTTGCGAGTTTGTTCAGTATTGTAACCCCATGCTGCTAAAAATAAACCCATTTCTCGTAAGTCTGATTGTCGTTTAACTAATTGTAAAGCAGGTAAACGATCTTCGACAAACCAGAGATGAGCTGGTGTAATTTGATGTTTAGTGATAATTTGACGCAAAGTTTCAAATTTGGGACGTTTTTGTTCTTTGCCAATAATACCATCTTCAAGTAATTCTATCCCTTGTTGTTGTAATAGTTTTCTAGTAAAACGCCCTTCTTTGGTAGTAATAATATATAGCCTAGTATCAGAACGAATTATTTGCTTTAATCGAGCTATTACTCCGGGATAAAATTTATGTAATCCCAACCAATTTTCTAAGTCAGTTTTAATCCATTCTTCTCTTACTCGGTCCAGTTTTTGAGCTACATCTTTGGGTTCTATTTCTTCAGAGGTAACAATTTCTTGACAAACTCTATGCCAATTTTCTAGAATTTCTGATGCGGCAATATTTAATCCTAATGCTCTCAGTAGAATCGGCATTTCCCATCCAGTTTCAATTACAGGACGTAGTTGATAAAAACTATCAGCTAACTCTTGAGAAAGCGGTTTTTCTTGAGTCCAAATTTGTTCATAAGTGCGTTTGCTACTCTGGAAATATTCTTGGAGTCCATTACAAATTACCCCATCGAAGTCTAACGCTAGTATTTTAATCATTGATTGCTTAATTCGTTGGCAATTCTCTTAATCTATACTTCCTTAAATATACAGTTTTGTCGTTATTTGTCAAGAATTTTTGCTGGATATTTACCTGGAAACTCCAAGATTGATAAAATCACTCAAAATAGATCTCTTCAATGTTATCAATAGAAGTTAAATGAATTAAATTGTCAGAATCTTTATTTTTATATTTATAAGTTGATAAATATTGATAATAAGGACAATTATTCTCACAATTATAATTATGAGGAAAATCAAGATTATCATTTACATATCCTTCTAACCATTGCTCTAATTTATTTAAAATATTGGTTAAATCTTGATGTGTTTGTTGATGTAGTTGAAGATTATAATTAAAAGTAATATTTTGGGGCTGACTAGGCAATTTTACAAACCAATAAGTTAAAGAAATATCTTCTGGTTGATAATTAGATGTTTCTGCTAAGACATATAAATAAAGTCTAGTTTGCCAATTTTTTGCTAATTTATGCGGATTTTCTGGCTGCAAATAAGTTTTCCAATCAAAAATGACTGCTCGATTTTCATAAGTAACTAATAAATCATAAACTACCGTTAATAAATAATCTTGATAATTGAGAGTGCGATAATGCTCTGCATCACGCCAAATTACTGCTTCTGAGGACCAAATTTCTGAAGTTGCGGCGACTAAAGCCTGAAGAGAATGTTGTAACTCAGGATTTTGTGCTAATAGTGAGTCTATAGGCAAACCCAATGCTAATTGTTGCATTAGTTGGTGAAAAAGAGTACCCCATTGTTTCTTTTCTTCTTGTTCAGGATGACTAGGAGAAGCTAATTGTTCGAGATAAATCTTTTGAAATTGAGGAGGACAGGTTTGTAATAAATTTAGTTGTCCTTGTGAAAGACGTAGACAAGATTTCATAGTTACAGTCTCGCTCTTAAATACTTAAATATAGAGTGAATAGAAAGAGATATATGAGTAATAGTTGGCAACATAGCAGAGATGCCCATAATAATACCAAAATAAATATTTTTCAAATTACCGGTTTCTGTAGGGTTTTGTACCGCATCAACTAATCTTTGTTCGTAAACATGATTGCGAACCGCTAAAGATTCAGGATTCTGTAATACTAAACTAATTAACCAACCCGCAAAAGAAAACACAAATAGTACCCACCAAGTAGCAATAATAGCAATAATTATATCGATGCTCAAGTGAGCAATATAACTAACAGTAGATAATGTTTTTAAGGCTCGACGTGCGATAAAAATAGTTACGTAAAAAGAAAGACTATCAAATAATGCTCCTAAAATACCTACTGGAAATTGCAGCAAAAAATAATGTAATTTTTCTGGTCCCAGAATAGCATCGGGGAAAGCTGTAACCATAGCCCACCAATAACACCCAATATTGAGCAAAATGAAAAACAAAAATAATTTTGGGAAAAACTTAATAAATTTACCAGATCTAGCATCATAAAAACTCAATAATTTACTTAAAGACTGTTTCCAAATATTAATAACTGTCTTGTTTTTGTTGGCACGATTGATAAGTCTTTTTCTATACATAATACTTAAAGACAATAGTTTAAGATCTCATCATAGCAAAAATTTGAAATAATCTATCCTTAGCTTAAATAGTAATTTTCGACACAACTGTGAAAATTAAGTTAAGATCTCTTTAGGATTAAGGTGAAAGTAAGCTATGAATAAAAAAAACAACCTTTTAGCTACAACTAAAGTAACTACTTTATCTCTATTCATTTACAGCATAATTGCAGGAGTCACTTTTCCTTCGCTGTCGCAAACTGTTTTCTCTGGTTGCTACATGGTTAATGAATACGGTGAAAAAATTGACCTATCTAATATCTGTGGTGCTCAATCTCGAAATAGCACCTCAATTCCGAAGGCTGAATCTAAGGAGGCTCCAGATACAACTACCCCCTCCCCAGAAGCATCAGAGTCTTCTGCGGAAAATTCAACCGATACAGATCAGCAAAAACCTACTGCCTCTGGAGAAGAAGATAAGACTGCTACACCAAGTGTTGAGGAAAAAGAAGAAATAGATCGTGCCAAACTTCCCAATGTTCAAAGAGCAATACCTTTAATACGAAAACAGCAGCAAGCAATTAAAGAACAAGAAAATCAATAATAATATCGATTTCAATTTTTTCGATGTCCGTAATCGTCAATGATTAGACTAAGATTTGAACTATTTTAGGTCTAAAGACATTAATTTATAAGCATTATGAGGATGGTTTGGTGGTTTTACGATCGTAACGGCAAACTTGATCTCATTGCCGATCTTCTTAACCATACAATTTTAAAATTAGTCTGAAATATATTAAATCGATGGACAACGGACATATATTTTTGGGTCAAATCCTTGCCAAAACGTGATGATATTGTTACAATAAGCAGAGCAGATAGAAACTGCTTGCGGGCATAGTTTAGTGGTAAAACCATAGCCTTCCAAGCTATTGATGCGGGTTCGATTCCCGCTGCCCGCTTAAGGAATCGATTGACTAATTATTCTTCAGCTCTAAAACCGCTTTAGCTGCTTGACGACCAGAAATAGTAGCCCCTTCCATACTATCAATATAATCCTGTTGCGTGTAACTACCGGCCAGGAAAAAGTTAGCAATAGGAGTTTTTTGAGGAGGGCGATAAAGATCCATTCCCGGTGCTTCTCGATATAGTGATTGGGCTAACTTGACTACACTATACCAAGTCATATTTAATGCTCGTGAAGAGGGGAATAACTCTTGAACTTGTTGGCAAACATGATGGGCGATCGCCTCGTTACTTTCCTTAATAAAAGGGTCGCCAGGGGTTAAAACTAACTGTAATAATGAACCCTCTCCTTGTCTATAATAATCACTGGGACTGGTTAAAGCTAAATCCGCAAAACAAGAAAAGTCGGCATCAGAAGTATAGAGTAAATTATCAATTCCTGCTGCTTGTTGCAGTTGAGTGCGCTTTTGAGCATCGTGTAACTCTGTTACCCAACCATCAAAGCGCAGTTGTACTGTCGCTACTGGTACTGTATCTAATTTATAGATATGGTCAAATTCTGACCATTGGCGCCATGCTGGGGGAATCAGTTTTTGGATCCCGGGTACATCGCAAGCACATACATAGGCATCAGCAGTGACTATTTCTGCTGTTTCTCCCTTGGCGATCGCCAAACCTGTTACCTTCATCCTATCGCCATACTGAATTTCCCTTACTCTTCTACGAGTGTGAATTTTCGCTCCTCTGGCTTCAAGATAATCAATAATAGGCTGATGGAGGTATTCCTGAGGTGAACCTTCTAACATTCTCAAGACAGAAGCTTCAGTTTTGGCGGCAAAAAACTGGAAGATAGTTAACATACAGCGGGCGGAAATATTTTCAGTATCAATGAAACCCAAAGCATAAGCGATGGGATTCCACATTTTGTCTAAACTACCTTGGTTTCCTCCGTGGCTGCGAAACCAATCAGCAAAACTAATGCTATCTAGCTCCCGAATAGTCTTCATCGCTCCCTCAAAGTCTACTAAGCCGCGAATTAAAGGGCTAGTACCCAAAGCTAGGGAATTAGCGATTTTATCAAAGCTAGAAAGTTGAGAAGTGGTAAAAAAGGCTTTTAAACCATGAAAAGGAGCACCAGTAATGAAACGAAAATCAAGCTCTCCTACTCTCGCGCCTTTGTTGATAAAAGTATGGGTATGCTCCTTGAGACGTAAATTTTCTAACGCCCCTACTTGGTTCATCAACTCAAATAAATTGTAGTAGCAACCAAAGAAGACGTGTAAACCCATCTCTATATGGTTGCCATTACCATCTATCCAACTACCTACTTTCCCGCCGACAAAGGGGCGAGACTCAAAAATTTCTACTTCACAGCCAGCATCTACTAAATCCACGGCTGTTGCCATTCCTGCTAATCCTGCACCAACAATTGCAACTCGCATTCAATTCCATCATGATTAAGTTTCTTTACATATTTTAATATAATAGCAGATATTCAGCTTACTTGAAGGCTGTTACCCGCATACTTCTTTAACCACATTTCTGAAGAATTCTTCTAAGCCTATGAGACACTTTTTGTCATTAAAAACTTTGTCTTGATTGAGCTTGATTTTATCTACTATATTTTGTCGCCATTGGCAATTATTGCCTAATTTGACAGCAATATCTATATATTCTTCTTCAGAATAAGCAATGGTATCTTCAACTCCTAACATTTTAAGAATGCCATATGAGTGACGAACGCGCATAAATTCACCTGGAGAAGTAACGATAGGTAAATTACAGGCGATCGCCATTCTGGTAGTATTATCTCCTGACCAAGTAAATGTATCTAAAAAAATATCGGCAACTAAATTTAAACTCAGATATTCTTGCTCATTTAATCGAGGTAAAATAGTGCAATAATCTTCACTATTTAAGGCATAATTAGTGAAAGCTTTGGCTAACCTATGCTTAAATTGTTGATTGACAAAGCTACTAATAGGAAATTCGATAAACACAAATTTTGCCTGAGGTACTTGTTGAGCGATCGCCGGAAATATATAGTCATGTTGAGGTAAATATTTAAACAAAGACTGACAACATAGATAAATAATTGCCTCTTCATCTAAGTTAAACTCACTTCTTGATTTAACTGTTTCTGGTAGTTTAGTTTTAGGAATACAAATTCCCAAATTAGGTAACAAAACTAATTTTTCTGTGTAGTGCTCTTGAGCATTATCTGGCTCCATTAAAACACGGGATAGATAATAATCAATTGTTGGTAAACCAGAGGTTATCGGATGTCCTAAAGCAGCACATTGTATTGGTGCTAATCTTAAAGCAGCCATCAGTGTAATCTGCGTATCCATCCCTATATCTGTATAGATTAAAATTTGAATTTGGTCATTAATTATTTGTTGACATACTTGTTCTAAGTTAGAGGGAATATGATAGAAATTATCACTTAAATCACGAAATTGATGGGTAATTTCATCGACTTCATCTCTTAGATAATAGCAATTAATTAGGAATTCTTGTCGGTTTAGATGAGCGACCCATTCCCGTAACCAGATAGCAAGATTCGTATCTCGAAAGCGTGTAGATAAAAAGCCAATTTTTATCCTATCTTGCTCAGGCAAAGATGAAATAGATATTGCTTTTGACCATTGTGGATAATTAGCTCTCATGATTTTATGGACGAGATCGCCATATTTTTTTGGGATAACTAAATCATTTTGACCCTGATATTGCAAGTAAAAATTAGTCTCTGAAATCAGAGCTTTGGGAAAACATCGAAAAATTTGGTGAGCCTTCTCAATCTCTGAGATACGATCGCCCTCCTTCACAAAACGGAATTGAATATCCTCATTATGTAGATATTCTGGCGTGGAAACCGGAAGCAGGTTTAAATATGACGACATATGCCACGATCGGTATGTCAGATAAACCTATGTATGGCAGGAGCGAATTATCGAGCAGAATTACATCTTTCAGTAGAAGGTGAAGTAGACCAAGAAACATCAAATATAAAAATTTTCAAGCTAGAACCAGAGAGCGTCAGTAAGCTCGGCACACAACTTTCTCTTCGCGTGCCCCATATCATAAGAGCTTCGCTAGTTTTACCTCAGCTTGGGATTATAGGTAAGAATTTCCTCCACTGTCAGATCGTACTTCCAGTTATCCATCCAGTGACGAATAGTGGCAACAGGCGTACGATGAGTCGAGTGATTGATTTGGGCAAGGCGATCGGCCCATCGATACAGAATGTCTTTAGTGACGTGCTTATATTTGAGTAAAACGCGGATCTCTTGCCACCATTCTGATTCGGGTTCCTTGAGTTCGACCTTATATCCATGAGCGAGCCCGTAGCGAGCATATCGCTGGGTTTCCAAATTACGGCTATTACCGCGATCGACCACCACAGGAGAAAGACCGTAGTCTACAGCTTTTTGAAAGTTAGCAAAATTCCAGTCACGGGCAGTCTGAAGCAAGTCTTTACGGAAGTCATAATGATTGGGGTTCTTACCCACTTGAGTATAGAAAAACCGATCTGTCTCACAAATGACTCCACTATTGCCCGCTAGTCGTTTAGCAGTGTAGCTTTTCCCGCAGGCGGGCAACCCTCGCATGAGATAGATAATTTTATCGGTCATGGATCGCTCTCCAATGAATAGGATTATGCAATGCTGTGTCAGTTAGAGGCATAGAGATAATTATCAAAAGTCAGAGATAAGCCTGATCTGAAATCACTAGTAAAACTAACTCATCCAGACAGGGCTTGGATTTGGGGTTGTATCAAATCGGTGATAATTGCACATACTTAATTTTTCATGGCAACATTCCTCGCGAACTTTCAGCAATTCTGAATTCTGAATTCTGCATTCTGCATTACCTCACCCAAAAGTGTAGTTATTCAACCGGATTTGATATTAAAGAGTGTCCTCCTTATCGAATTCAGGGATAAAGTGGAGGAAGAACCTTTGAACCCACTGGCGAAGTGGCCGATCGTTAGTAGGTTTGGGGTTTCCCAAATTAGGATCTTCGAAGAAGAAACCGTTGCGCTGGAACTTTGTGCTGAACTCAGCAAATTTCTCACGTAGCCCCAGGGGTCCAGAACTGGTACCTTGCTCGACTAAGGCGTCGGAGGAGTTACCGAAGATAACGTCTGAGTCATCACCGCCCTCCAGCTTATCCCTGCCACTGTTGCCTTTCATGGTGTCATTACCTGCACCGCCGACAATAACGTCATTCCCGGAGTTACCCTGAATGTAATCGTTGCCATCCTCACCATCGATGAGGTCACCGCCAGAACCACCTTTAATCGTGTCTTTGCCGGAGCCTCCGAGAATGACATCAGCTCCATCGCTGCCGCCATCACTATCTCCATCACTGCCACCATCACTACCGCCATCACTGCCACCACTAGCACCTAAGAGGCTGTCATTGTCATTACCTCCATCAATTAAGTCTTCACCAGAGCCACCGTAGGCGCTATCATTGCCATCATGGCCGACGAGAACATCATCTCCAGATAAACCGTGGAGCTTGTCATGCCCTCCTAGTCCAATCAGCGCATTATTGCGGCTATTTCCTTTAATTTTATCACTAAACTCACTCCCCACCACATCTTCGAAGCCACTAGGAGTATAGAGGCGGACTTGCAGATTGATATCGCCTTCAAAGACGTCACCGTTAACGGTCTGTGTATGGGAACTTCCCAGATTGATATCTACAGGACCGATGAATTCACTAAAGTCGAGCAGATCCTCTGGGTCGTTGAGTGGGTTCGGTTTACCATCTCCACCGCCATCGCTACCACCATCACTACCACCATCACTACCACCATCGCTACCGCCATCGCTGCCACCATCGCTCTCCAGTGGTGGATTGCCGACCTCTACCAAGCGATCGCTACCTAAGCCACCACCTGCAAACCGGTAGGTGTCACTCCCGAATTGTCCATAGTTGAGGTCATTGTCTTTACCACCTTCGAGGATGTCATCACCACCGATACGATCGTCAAGAAGCTGGATCCCAATCACGTTAAAGGGATCGAAATCTCCATCACCATCACTACCACCATCGCTGTCGCCATCACTACCACCGTCGCTGTCGCCATCACTACCGCCAGTAGGAGGCTTCAGACCGATAACTTTAGAGTCAAAGAAGAGGATTCGAGCGTTATCGCCTAAGAGAAGGTCATCACCCTCGCCTCCACTCACATGGTCATCATCGTTGCCTGCGACCACAACATCTTGACCATCTCCGGTGGATATGTCATCTGCTTGGAGTGGTGCCTGTTCTTCAGGTACATGAACAGGATTGGTGCTGACCAGTTCATAGAGTTGACCATCGAATAAGTGGGCGATGCCATTATCTCCGAGGACGGCATCCTGCTCGAAGTCTCCTGAAATAACCACCTTATCTTTGTCTGGACCACCAACAATCTGAATTCCCGCGATCGCAGGTCGATTGGCAGAGCTGGAATTTAAGGTGCGATCGTCATCAATCCGAACTGAGAAATTATCACTGGTCAAATTGCGGAAGACTACGTAGTTACCTTTCCCGGGTGCATTGGGATCGGTAGAATCCACTTCGACAAAAGTACCAGTGAAGGTATTGCCATCAGGATCGTCGAGATAGAAGGTGGTTGTGCCATCGCTAATGCTTCGCGATGAGATACCATCACGAGACTGACCTTTATCGGCATCGATGTAGACGTAGACATCATAGCTGTCGAAGTGTTGGTTGAGACCTGTGATATCCGCGCCAAGTGTCTTATTGGTGTGCGAGTATAGATATCCTTCGAATAGGCGTTCGTTTTGGCTGTCTGGATCGATTTGGCTATGGGTATCAGTGAAGGCTTGCTTAGGATTCCGAGAATCTAGAGCCAATCCCCACTCAATACTCAAGCCTGTAGCCACACTCCCATCATTGAGGATCAAGTCCGTAGCATATTCGCTATCGCTGCCACCATCACTGCCGCCATCGCTACCGCCATCACTACCGCCATCGCTACCGCCATCACTGCCACCGTCGCTACCGCCATCGCTACCGCCGTGAGGTTTACTAACAAGATTATTCCAGTTATCAGCGGCTACGGCACCGGCAACACCAACGATCTCGCTTTCCAGTGAGCCTTTAGTGAAGTTCAAGCTGAGGATGTTGACATTACCATAATCAAAGGGACCTTGGATTCCCGTATCAATTTCATCATTGCCGTTACCGCCCAACACTAGGTCTTCGCCATTACCAGTCAGGATTATGTCGTCACTGGGTCGATCCGGACGCTGCTCGAGTTCTGGATCGGTGGTTTTAACTTCTCGGACTTCTGCCAACATTACCGTAGCACGAGCATCATCCCCAACTACGATATCTCGATCAATTTCACCGTAGATAGCTTCACTGGAGGTGTCAATTACATCGTTGCCGCTGCCGCCAAAGGCGATATCGGCTCCGCCGCCAGTGATAATTTGGTCGTTACCGCCGTATTCGGGGTTAAGTGTCTCGATGCGATCGATGGGGTGACGTCGGCCGACAACTTGAACTGCCGTAATTGCCGGTTTATTGTCTGAGCTTCGGTTGATGGTGGTGTCATTATCAATCCGAATATTAACCACTGACTCTGTCAGCCCTCGGAAGACCACATAGTTGCCTGTCTGGGCAGTATCTGGAGTAGTGGATGTCACTTCAACATACTCACCAGTAAAGGTGTTGCCATCCGCATCGTTGATGTAGAAGGTTGTCTTGCCGTTAGTAATACTACGAATAGATTTGCCAGACTTCGACTTGGAATTATCTGCATCGAGGTAAACGTAGATATCGTAGGTGCGGAAGTGCCGCTCCAAGCTCTTGATATCGACACCGACTGTACTAGATGTGCTGCTATAAAGGTATCCTTCAAAGAGACGCAAGTCTTGATCTTCGTAGGGCTTGATTTGACTGTGGGTATCGCGGGATAGACTACCGACATTGGCTCCGTCTAAATTTCGTCCCCATTCGAGGGAAACCCCTGGTACAATTTCGCCATCATCGAAGTAGAGGAATTCTCCTCCTTCATCGCCAAAGGTACGTTTGCCGTCATTGCCCAAGTTGTTCCAGTTACCTGCTCGAGCAGCATCAGCTCCCGCTACACCCGTCACTTCGGTAGCAGAAGAACCACTATTAAAGTTGAAGCTGATCGTCGCAAACTCTTCGCCTGGATCGTAAGTTTCCGTACCCTCGAAGGTGACCCGACCATTGTCTCCAATGACCTTATCCTCTACATTGTCATTACCACCGGCAAGCACGAGGTCATCGGCTCGACCGCCAATAACCACATCTGAGCCATTGCCAGTAACAATCTGGTCGTTGCCACCTTGCTCTGGAGCTAGACTTTTAATCTCGATGAGCGTGCCCTCATCGGTGAAGTCAGCGCGGCCATTATCACCCATCACTATGTCTGGAGCATCGTCTCCGGCAGGCACTTGCTCAAACTCTCCATTGTTCAGCAAATCAGTGATGGTTTCTAAACTAGCTCGATCGCCTGCTGTAGCCGCTAAAATCAGATCGTTGCCAGTGCCACCGAGGACGACATCAGAGCCTCGTCCGGTAGTGATGCGATCGTCACCGCCTTCCTCAGCATCCTTGGTTTCGATGTCGGTGAGAACGCCGGCATCGGTGAAGTTGGCAATACCGTTGTCACCTAAAACGATGTCTCGGGCATGGTCTTCTCCACCCGCAAGAATGAGGTCTTCACCACTGCCACCCAGCACCACATCGGGGCCATTGCCGGTAAAGATTTCGTCGTCACCACCGTCTGTCGGATCGGTGGTCTCGATATTGGTGAGTTCTTCCTGAGCATTGAAGAGAGCGAGGCCATTATCGCCAACCACCACATCGCGGCTGCCGTCGTTGCCAGCTTCGATGAGGTCGCCGCCGGAGCCGCCCATAACGACATCGAAGCCATCTGAGGCAAATATGACATCGCGATCGCCATCGCCAGGATGCGAGGTGCGAACTTCACGAATTAGGCTGCTACCATCGACCGGATCAAAGAGCGCAAAGCCGTTGTCGCCAATGAAGACATCTTTGCCAGAGTCAGTGCCGAGAAATTCGCCTGTGACGCGATCGACGTTGATATAATCGCCGCCAACGCCACCAATGACGAAATCAGGTCCATCACCAACGACGATGTTATCATCACCACCAATGGTCGAGTCGGTGCTCCTGATTTCAATGAGTACTTCGCTCGGATCGAACAGGGCGAAGCCATTATCGCCAACTACCACATCGCGACTGGGATCAGTTCCTGCGTCAATATCGTCGCCACCAGCACC
>JAAUYA010304486.1_pt1 | contig 22093 bp, 21 predicted proteins | sample 7278161 | NCBI WGS metagenome assembly JAAUYA01 (sample SAMN14350120, study PRJNA611818) | marine sediment metagenome | isolation source: surface marine sediment (3m) | place: French Polynesia: Moorea | collected 2018-08
CAGTATTTAAAATTTCTTAACATTTTGGGAATAAGTAAGTGCTAAAACCCTTATTTTTCTATAAAATACTTCGTCTTGTAATATGGAAAAAGTATTTAATGAATCGGTGTTCTAGTGTAGATTTTAGCCAGAAAAGGAGGGATTAATTTTTAGTTGGCGCAATATATCTATCATTGGTCTAAAAACTGTAACTAACCCTTTAGTTGTTCTTGAACCTTCTACTAGCATTCCTAGCATGGCGTTCGTTATGCTGGAATATTTCTCATTCATATATGGCTTTTGACTTTCGGAATGATGACCAGATACTAATAGTGTGCCTGAATCACCAGGTTGAGATAATATATTTGCTGTAAAAAAAGGAACGACTGACGAAGCAGGTCCTGGAGAAATTGTCATACATTGATCTATATAACCAGTTTGGTGTTGGGAAACTCCACCATACATTTGCACTGGCATTTTTCGATAAATGGGAATCGGTAGTTCTGGTTCTTTATCTATCCACTTAAGATGTGAGTTTATTTGGGATATCTGACTTTCTATGCTGAAAAGTGCTACATCCAGCTTTTCGGCGAGTTCTTTTTGTCGCTGGGATTTATAATAAATCCTTCCTATTTTGTTAAGTACCAAGACAGAATTATTTACAGTAAAGCTGATGGCCAATAATGCTTTTCAGCCCATTTTCGTCTGTAATTAATTTAGTCCACCTACTTATGAGGCTTAATTTCACAAGTATACGCCTCTTCGTAACCAGCTTTAAAACCATGATATACACTTAAAACCTGAGGTATTATTTTACCAACAGTATCTGAAGAAAATACTGAAATAGTAAGAGTAACCTCTTGATTCCTATTAAAGCGTCCTTTTTCATTTCGACCAACAAGACGATCTCCGCTCTGTAGTTTTAAGATGGGAGATGAGGTTTTTTTGGAAGATATCGTTTCACTGGTGGCAACCGAAGATTTTACATTAGTTGAATTATATTTAACAAAAGACTCCATCCACTCAAGCTCTATTGGAATTAATTCTTGTTGCTCACCTTCAGTCTGGTTAATCGACGACTCAACCTTCAAACATTTTGGAAGATCAAACTTTTTGTAATATTGTTCGTTTGGCAAGTTAGAAGCTTCAAAATTTAAAATACCAGCTAGTTGCTCTTTGCCATTAATCATTCTTTGGGCTACACCAACGGAAAGAAAACCAGGTATCTCTTTCCAAGAGTTAATTTTTTCACAAAGTGCTGCCATGACTTCTCGCTCACGCCAAACTTTTCGTTTTAAATCAGAAGGCATACGACTCCAAGCTTCAAAGAAACCCTTAGCTGACTCTTCAAAAGCATCTTGGTCATCTACTCCGTTTTTTTGCAGTTGCTGTGCCAATTTATCTGCCTTTAGCCATTCTTGATAATTTTTGGGTTCCCAAGACTCACGAGTTTCCTTTGGCATATTTTCTTGTCTTTGAATTTCTTGCCGACTATTAACGGTTGTATTTGTAGTGATTCCGCTACAAAGATAATCGAAGTACACAGCCATTTCCCGACCAGCTTCTTCTCCAATAAATTTAGTAACAACTTCCTTCATTGCTTTGATAGCTTCTACCGTAGCCCCAATAGGAACACCTAGGGCGTTATAAGTTTCTCCTAAACAATTTAGTACTAGCTCATCCAAGATAGAAGTATCGCCCGCAAACATTGCATAAGTTACACAACGTAGAAAGTAGTCTAGGTCGCGAATACAAGCTGCATAGCGACGAACAGTATACATATTACCGCCTGGACGGGTGAGTCCCTTGGGAATAAGAGACTTACCTACTGTTAGCTTGATAATGGATATTGAATTTGCAGAGATAATGTTTACAGTTTCAACTCGAAGTTTACCTGTCTGGAAATAGCTTTTTAGTTTTTCCATTTCAGCGACATCCAGATACTTTCCTTGGACATCTCCTTAATTGTGCTAAATTTTTCAATTGGTCGAGATATTCTCCGATGATTAGAATTAAATACTCTTTTTCTTTCTCAATTAACTTTTTCACTGCTTCGGCTTTACGAGGATTTTCCGCCGCCACCCGAAATTGTTGCCGCCGAGGGGCAAGAGCATACTCCATCTGACGCTCATCAGTCTTCCGTAGGGTGTGCATTGCTGGGAAAAATCCCTGAACCGATGGGATATTTTTTAGGCAATGCCCACCATTAACGTACTTAATTCTTTGGCGATCGCCCTACCTTACCCCTAATATTTTGTCATATTCGGTGTGTGTACCGAGCCAAAACCAAACTATATAGCAATCGGGCAGCAACATCTTCCTCAAATTGCCTATCCCAATTAGCCGCATCAAATTCTGTAAACCAAGTCCGAAATTTAGCCAAATCTTCTGGAGAAAGTTGACTGACAGCAGTTTCAATTTTCTCTAAGTTACTCCTATCCATAAGCACTAATTTTTCTAATAACCTACTTGAATTATAAAGCCTTCGTAGAACCAGCTTGGCTATTGATTAAAAATTTTTTCTATTTGCGTTAATTTAGGATCAAGAGGATTAAAATTGAGTTCAACTTGAGAATTTAAAATAATTTTAAAAGGTATGATTTGAACTATACAATTACTATAAGCTAATACTTCTAGTTTACTTACAAATTCCCAGGTCCAAATATTTTCCTGAACCGGAAAATGAGCTTGTCCTAAAATCATTTTTCTAGTAATGCCAGGTAAAATACCTTCCTCTAAAGTGGGAGTCCACCAAATTCCGTCTTGATAGCCCCACAAATTCCCCGTGCTTGTTTCTAGCCAATTACCTTGCTTGTTTACCAAAATTGCTTCGTTTGCTGACATTTTTTTGGCTTCTTGTAAAGCTAACCATGCACCTAAATAATTACCTGTTTTATGAACAGCTAAAGAACGTTGTAAATCAAGATTTGCTATCCATCCTTTAATACCTTGTTGTTGATTTTTGCGTAAATCTTGGGGGAGATTACGCCCAATAATTAATTCTTCTCCATCAGGAAAAATCGTAATTCTTAACACCGGGAAATACTTGATGAGAAGTTTTACTCCGGCGATTATATTTTCCCAATTAGGTTGTTGCCAGTTAAAACTTTGAATACTATAATCGAGGCGATCGCGATGAGCTTGCCAGTTACTTAAATGGTGTTCTAGGGATTGATGATAAACCCTCATCGTTGTAAATACTGTTGCGCCATAAAGTAAAGCAGGATTGTGGATACTTAATTCAATAACATTACTCTCAATTAATTGACCATGATACCAAAACATTTGGACTATCTGATTTGCAATTTAAGGATTGCTAATTATAACAACTATCAATGTTTTTTGCACAAAAATATAAGATTTATTTAGAGGTAAGTACTTGCTTAGCTTGATAAGCTACTCCTAAGGAAATAATGCGAGAAAACTTATTAGCGTTATCGGCTTGTAAACTGCCTTGATAGTTGCGATGAAAATCTGATAATACACTAGCCAAACAAGCTACCAATAGATAAAGAATAACAGAATTGCGTATTAAAAGACAATTTTTGCCAAAAAAAGATTCCATTAGCTGTCTCCTTAAGTTAACTAATACAAGATAAAATTTATTGATTATAGTTACTAAGACTAGAGAAAAAAATTATTGTTCCCATTTTTTAGAATCAAATTAGGGTCAAGCTTCATCGAGTTTATTATTCCCAAAAAGCGATCGCAAGCGATCGCTTCTAAGGAATGAGGATTTAATAATCTATAGAACTGTAGGGTGTCGTTAGCGCGAAGCGCGTAACGCACCCAGTATTTAAGTTTTACACCTTATTTAATTCTGGTTCCTAATTACTCAATCGCTCAAAAAGCAGCAGCTTGATAGAAGCTTTCCATTTCCCTAAACCACTGTTTTCGGGACTCATCCCATGTATAGAACATGTGTCCACCATAAAAGTGCTTAAGGGTCAGATTAGGACGAATTTCCGGATCGAGTTTCATCAAATCGACCAGATAATTCGAGGCAAAATAAGTCGTAACCAAATCGAAAATTCCGTGGGTAATAAAGACTTTCGTGTAAGGATTGAGGGTCATGCCTACACGCAAATCATCCACAGCACCGACATAACCTTGTTTGAGTTCGTTCTTCAATTTATATTGCCACTCTTTGAAAATACTCAACTCCAACAAGTGGTATTTCAGCTCCGTTTCGACTCCTAGAGTATCGCGCAAATGGTGGTTGATAGCACCCATAAACAATCTTTGCAAACCGTCGAGAGTGGGATCGCTCCCCTCATAAGTTGGCCGATCGGGGAAGGGATCGATGGTGGTGAGAGTAGCATCGTAAACACCTAAAATCTTTCTCTGCTCGCGGAGTAGTTCACGAGCAAAGAGATCTGATGTGATTCGTCCGGCATTTGTTTCGATCAGAGTAACTGGCAAGCCGATGAAATCAGCTAGTGTTTGGTACGCCGCTTGACGTTCAGATTTAGGCATCGCATCTCCCATCGCTAGCAGAGGAATCAGGGTTTGCCGACTAAATTGCTCTGCTGCTCCCATATGTTGTTCGATGTCCCCTGCCGCACCTGACCACTTCACGCGACCGTGGTAGGCTGCCGTAGCTGCCAATGAGGGGATCAGGGTAGCCCAGTAGGCCAGATTATAATCATTACCTTCAATAAAGCTAAATTCAAGTGCTGGCGAAATTAGGATCGCACCTGAAAGCCCGATCCCAAATTCTTGCTGTAACTTGCGTACTAGTTTTGCAACTCGGAAGCCACCGTAGCTTTCTCCAGCGATAAAAATTGGTGAAAGCCACCGCTTATGGCGTGAGAGAAACCCTTGTATGAATTCACCTAAATACTTCAGATCTGATTCTACTTCCCAAAATCTTCGTTCCTCAGACTTACTCTTGTGCTCATTTTTCTCCTTCTCATCAGGTTTGTCTTGTTTTTCCTTGTCTAGTGGTAAGGCGCGGCTAAACCCAGTACCAATAGGATCGACAAAGACGAGATCGGAGAAAGTCAGCCAACTCTCTTGATTATCCAGGACACGCACGGGCGGCTTGGGTAAGCTGCCGTTTTGGTCAAAATAAACTCGTTTTGGTCCGAGTGCCCCCATGTGGAGATAGGCTGAGGCAGCACCAGGTCCACCATTGAAAATAAAGGTAATCGGGCGTTGTGAAGGCTCGATATCTTTAACTAGATAGGTTACGTGAAACATCTCACCCACAGGTTCTTCCTTTTCCCGCAGGGTTTGCCACTCAGCTGAAGCAGTATAGCGGAGTATCTTGTCGCCTAGAGGTAGCTCGTGTTCGGTTGTACTTGACTTGCGGGTATCCAGCCAGCTAGGTTTGGAGTCTGAGATATTGGACATAGGAAACTCCTAATTTTTTACTTTAGTTGGTTTATTCAACTGAGGTAGTGGAGGTGCAGCTTTATTGATAGCTGAGCTAGGTTTAGGTGCTTTATTGATAGCGGGAGCAGAGTTTTTGACAACAGTTGTCCTTTTCCTATTGGTTGTTGTTCTTCTGACAGTAGTATAGGAACGTCTCCTAGGTCTCAAACGATAATTACTTCTCCTTCTCCTGCGAGCAGATGCCTGCACAATTCTTGCATTAGGGGGTTTCTTCCGTTTAATCGGTTCCAGTTTAATCTTAGCTTCCCCTACGGATAAGTTTTTTGGCGGGGGAGGAAATGTTTCTATGGGCATTCCTTTAACTGCTTCTACCATAAAACTACGCCAGAGCCGGGCTGCAATGCCACTTGTACCCCAGGTGGGTTGGTTATCATCATTACCTAACCATACCCCAGTTACCAGTTGGGGAATATAACCAATAAACCATAAGTCCCTTGATTGATCTGAAGTTCCAGTTTTACCAGCTACCGGCCTGTCAATTTGAGCTGGGATACCTGTGCCTTGCTTTACTACTTTTTGTAGCATCCAGGTCATAATCGCAGCAGCATCTTGATCTAATGCTGTTTGAGCAGGAAAGTTAGCTTGATAGATCGTATTTCCTTTGGCATCTAAAATACGACTAATACCGTAGGCTTTTTGATAATTTCCTTGATTTGCCAGAGTACCATAGGCATTGGTCAATTCCAAAAGATTGACTTCTGAGGCGCCTAGAGCTAGAGAGTAGGTAGGTTGTAATTCCGATTCTATACCCATTTTTTTAGCTATTGTGATGGTAGGACTCCAGCCTATATCAATCAAGCTTTTCAACGCTACTACATTGATAGAAGAGGCTAATGCTTTATGGATAGGTACATAGTAACCTCGATATCGATTGCCATAGTTTTTGGGTCGATAACCATCGACTGCGTAGGGTGCGTCTAAGTATTTTTTGTCAGGAGACATCCCCCCGGAGATCGCCGTTGTGTAGATAAAGGTTTTAAAAGTCGAACCTGGTTGTCGTTGTGCTTGAGTAACTCGGTTGTACTGGTTATCATCAAACTTTTTCCCTCCTACCATCACTTTAATTTCTCCACTACGAGGATCGATGGCCACTAAGGCACCTTGTTGAAATTTTCCCCATTTTCCGTATTTAGAGATACTCTGTTTCAGGTTAGCTTCTGCCGTTGCTTGCCATTCCAGGTTAAGGGGAGTTTCTACCACTATTCCTCCTACTTTGAGTTGTTCGGGGGAAATATATTGGGGCAGCTCTTGTTGGATATACTCGACAAAATAAGGTGCTTTTCTTTCTAAGCGTTTGGGGATACTTTCTTGGGTTTCTAGGGGAGAGGCGATCGCCGCTGCCATTTCTCCTTCGGTAATAAATTCTTGCTCGTACATTCGTTGCAAAACTAAGTCTCGCCTAGTTTTAGCTGCTTGAGGGTTTCTTAAAGGAGAATACACACTAGGCGCAGGAGCAATCCCCGCAATAGTAGCCACCTGAGCCAAGGTAAGCTGCTCTATTGGTTTACTAAAATACACCCAAGCTGCATCGGCAACACCATAAGCTCCTGAGCCGAGATATACTAGATTCAGATACCGCTCCAGAATTTGTGCTTTAGTCAATTTTGCTTCAATTCTTTGAGCGAGCACCATTTCTTGCATTTTTCTTTGCCAACTACGTTCTGGCTCTAGATATACTATTCTGGCTAACTGTTGGGTAATGGTGCTACCCCCTTCTACCACCTTTCCTGCTTTGAGATTGGCAATCGCAGCACGAATAACTCCTTGATAGTCAACTCCCCAATGCTGATAATAGCGACTATCTTCGATAGCAATAAATGCTTGTTTTACTTGTTCAGGGATTTGGGTAATTGGCAAATTTTCATAAGTTGTATCACCAAATTGAGCTAAAATTGTGCTATCGGCTGCTTTAATGGTTAAAGTTTCTGGACGAGCATAGGTGATTACATCTTCTACATTTTGGCGGAAAGAATACTCTAACTTTTCCCATTGCCATTGTAAGATCAGGAAAGTGACTGCTCCCCCACTAATGCTTAAGCTCATCACCACACCTAACCAAAAAGAGCGACTTTTCCCCAACTTTCTAACTACAGACAGACCACTCATTCTCCTACCTCAATTATCTAATTTGTTTTCCTTATGGCTTGTTCTCTTAATAATCTTACCATTTGTCATTCGCGCTTTAATTGTTAGTTTAATAACCAACAACTATTAAATAACACCTATTTTATTCCACCAATAGTTAAGAGGATAATAAATAAAAGGAGTCCAAAGACTACTAATGATTGCCGAACAGAGAGATATTTTTTGATAATTAATCCAAATATCTAATAAAGGTTGATATGCTTTAATACTATATTGAAGGGCAGTTATTGTTTCAGAAATTATCGCCATACCAAAGACTATTAACATCACAGAAATTATATGTTCTTTTACATATTTCTGCTTATAAGTTTTAGCAGTCAAGATTGCTACTACTACTAAACTTAAAATATGGGAAGGGTATATTTCCGTTAGGCTGTCTTGAAGCAATCCCAAAACTATCGCTGCTGTTACACTTGGCCATAGATTCCGTTTTACACTCCATGTAATGAGCCAAATTAAGAACCAGTTAGGAGTTATCCCCAGTAATTCCATGCCCGGTATTCTCATCATTAATAAAAAACAACAAATGATTAAGGATATAACAATAACTATACAGTTTAAAAAAAAACTTTTTTTGGCTGAAAGTTTAACTGCTTTAAACACTTTTAAGTATTACTATTACTCCTCAATATATAGAAAATAAAAATAACGACCTATGATTAATTTTTATGTACTATTACCCATTCTAAAAAATCAATGGGAGCAGTAAATTCAATCACTGCTTCCGGTGCGGGACTTTTGTTAAGATTTGCTGAGACTACTTTGCCAATGGGAATTCCGGAAGGAAAGATACTACTAACAGCAGATGTTGTCACCACATCGCCTATCGCTACATCAGATACTTTAGCATAAAATTCCATCACGGCGGTTTGACCAGATTTGCCTCGAATAATACCCATGTAGCGAGTCCGACTAATAGTAGCACCGACGCCACGACTGGGATCGCTAATTAGTAAAACTCGACTGGTATGGGGTGTAACTTCAACTATGCGCCCCACTAAACCCCCAATTGCTGTTACGGCATGATCTTGTTTCACTCCCTGTTTACTGCCGACACCAATGGTGATTAATTGCCACCAAGCATCTGGACTACGAGCGATAATAGGAGCAGGAATCAAGGTATTTGTTTGGGAATTCACATGGCCTAAAAGCTGTTTTAGCTGCTTATTTTGGGATTCTAGTTCGCTTAGGCGTATCTCTAGTTTTTCTAGAGCGCGATCGCATTTTAAAGCTTGCCGATCGATTTGAGCATGGAGACGTAAGTGGCGGGTTAAGGAATAAAAAAGTTCTAAAATAGCTGCACCTTGGCTTTGATAAACTAGCCAAGCTAGAGCTACACTAGAAAGACTAAATACTAATTGTAATCTATGTTTTTGCCACCAACGACGTATAAAATACATACTTAGGTTTCTATATTAGCTAATTATCTTTCCATCAGTCTAAACTGAAATATCTACTTCCTGACAATTATCGACGACGACTAGCCCGTTTTAAACGTTCGTAGTCTTCTAAAAATTTGCCTGCTCCATAAACAATACATTTTAGAGGTTCTTGGGCTACATGAGTAACAATGCCAGTTTCATTACTAATCAAGTTATCTAGTCCTCTAAGTAGTGCTCCACCACCAGCAAGAGTAATCCCTCGATCGATTATATCAGCAGCTAATTCCGGAGGAGTGTTTTCCAAAGTAGCTTTAATGGACTCGATAATTGTACGTAGAGGCTCCATCATACTTTCTCTGATTTCTCCCGCTCTAATGGTAACAGTACGGGGCAAGCCGGAAAGAATATGTAAACCTCTAACTTCCATGATTTGTTGGTCATTTTCGCTAGGGTAGGCTGAACCAAGCTGAATTTTTATTTGTTCAGCTGTACGCTCTCCAACTATCAAGTTATAGACTTTCTTCATATATCTGGTGATAGATTCATTCAGTTCATCTCCCGCCACCCTGACTGACTGACTCAGAACAGTTCCCTGTAAGCTTAATACTGCTACTTCCGTCGTACCACCACCAATATCGACAATCATACTACCGACAGGTTCATCGATGGGAAGATCGGCTCCAATAGCCGCAGCTACAGGTTCATCAATGAAGTACGGATCGACCGCTCCGGTTTCTTCTACTGCTTCTTCTACAGCTCTTTTTTCTACCTCAGTAATTCCACTAGGTACGCCAATTACTATCTTAGAGCGAGCCAGAGAAGTATTTCCTTTAACTTTTTTGATAAATTCCTCGAGCATCATTTTTGTAGTTTCTGTATCCGAAATTACTCCATCTCGTAAGGGCCGATATGTTTTCACATTAGTTGGAGTTCGCCCCAGCATTTTTTTTGCTTCATCTCCCACTGCTAGAGGAATGCTTTTTTCCGTGTCAATGGCTATGACTGACGGTTCATCTAAAACTATTCCTTGACCAGGTACGTAAATCAAGGTATTAGCTGTTCCTAAATCTATACCCATATCCTGGGATAGTGAAAAGCGATCGAATAAACCCACTTGTTTGCTTGCCCCCAATTAATTGATAATCAGAAATTATCTTAATCTACTTCGCTACTTCTGTGTCAAGTGTTAAGTGTCAAGATACCTGAAAGAAAGGGTTTAGCTAACCCCCCCAATTAAATTATTTCCCCATCTCGATATATTGAGTTAGAATACATCTAGTTGAGTAGATCTTCACTTCCTTTGCTATCCCCAATAATTCTAGCAGCATCCACGGGTAAATTTTGAGAGGTAATGAGAGCTAATTATGACTAATTCGGCGGTAAAAATTCAATGTAGCAATAGCAAATGTAAAACTTTTAACCTTTTAAATCGTCAATTTTGCTCCAGATGCCGCACGCCGATGATTAAACGCTATCTTTGGGCTTTAGGAGAAGGAATCGCATCCTATCAGATAGGAGACTTAATCAATGACCGCTACTTATTGAAACAAGAAAAAATTCTCCTCGATACGCAACCTGCACTACCGCCCCATCTACCAGAGGATATTCCTGCAGAGATTGAATCTTATTTAAGACTATTTGCATATCGAGTTTATTTGCCTCAAATTTACAGCTATATCGAAAATAAAGAGCCTATTTGGTTATTAGAATATGGTAGTATTCCTACTGATAAAGAAGGAGAAATAATTAATCCAAAATTATTTCCCAGATTAGATGAGGTATGGTCACAAGCATCACCTTTAAGACAACTTCACTGGCTCTGGCAAATTATTCAACTTTGGCAACCTCTGACTAACAACAGAGTTGTTTCTAGTTTATTCAATCCTGATAATTTAAGGGTTAATAGCCCAGTAATACAACTACTAGAATTAAAGCCGGATGTTGACAACAATATAAACTTAGAAAAGTTAGGTAATCTATGGTATGAATTGAGCAATGATTGTCATCAATCTATTGCTGAAATTGTTCAAAAAATTGCGCAGTATTTACAAGTAGGTTTGATTACCAAAACGGAAACAACATTAACTATCTTGGATCGGGTTATATATCAGTTAGCAAATAATAATTTTACTCGCGAATACCAAATAATTACGTTGAGCGATCCTGGTAGAATCAGAGAAGATAATGAAGATGCTTGTTTCCCGTCATCGAAAGAGTTAAAAAGTGTAACTGGTGGGGGAGTAAATACTTTAACTATTGTCTGTGATGGCTTAGGCGGGCAAGAAAGAGGAGAAATAGCTTCTCAATCAGCTATAGATATTTTAAAAAAAGAATTACTTCATGATTTTAACTCTGATAGTCAAAAATCATATAATCAAGATATCGATCGCAATTGGGATCCTCTAGTTCAGATCAAAAAATTAACTGGAGCAGTTTCTAAAGCTAATAATCAAATTAACCAACGCAATAACCAAGAAAAACGCCAAAAAAAAGCCAGAATGGGTACGACTTTGGTTATGAGTTTGGCTTTAAATCACGAAATCTATCTGACTCACATAGGAGACTCTCGCATCTATTGGATTACAGATAACGGTTGCTATCAAGTAACGGTTGATGATGACTTAGCTTCTAGGGAAGTAGGTTTTGGCTATGCTTTTTACCGAGATATAACTCAATATCCTCAGACAGGGGCTTTATTACAAGCTTTAGGGCTGGAAGATTCACAAAATATCCATCCCCATGTTCAAAGACTTATTTTAGATCAAGATTGTGTTTTCTTACTTTGTTCTGATGGTTTGTCAGATTTTGATCGGGTCGAACAATACTGGCAAAGTGAAATATTACCTATTATCCATCAAGAGATAGATATAGTTGAAGCAGCCAAAAAATTACTGAAAATTGGCTTGAAAAGAAATGGACATGATAATATAACCCTTGGATTAGTTTATTGTCAAATTAAACCTAAAGAAGATGAATTAGAAACTATTCTATCTTGGGATGATCTTAACCTTGAAGAAGTTGTTACCGATTTATACAACCCTACAGCAAGCTCAGAAAAATTGCCTTCTAATCGCTCTAATAGTAAAAATAAATTAGCAATACCAGTTAAATTATTAGGATTAATTTGCTCAATTTTGGTTGGTTTGGGTGTATTAGTTTACACTCAATGGAAATCAACAAATAATGATCTAGATACACCTCATAATAATTCTAGTCAATCAACCTTTTGACTTTTGACTTCCGCCCCAGCATACTAGTACATGACGGCATAAGTCCTTCTACCATTCAAAAGAAGAGAAACCCTTACTTAATCATACTTTTGAATGCGTGAGTTTTGAGTGCGTGACTTCCGCGTAGCGGTACTAGACACCTCAAACTTTAATCATCGTAACAGCAATATTACCTCCAAAACAAACATCAACATCGGTACCGGGAGTACGCTTTCTTTGGGCATATTCTCCTTCATAGATATATAAATCGCCCTCAACTTTATAATTAATCGGTAAAGGATCTATACTAGGCTCACAAAAGACTATTTCTGGTTCTTGACTACCCGGTTCAAGATGAGGTAAATTGACGTTCCAAAAAGAACCAGCTGGAAGTTCACGCTGCAATAAATCGGCTAAGATTATAGAAGTCCATTGAGTAGCTAGCTCCCAATCGATAACCAAAGGTTTTTTGAGCCAATGGGAAATAGCAATACCCCCAATACCTAAAATAGCTGCTTCTCTAACTGCTGCGACTGTACCAGAAATATAGACATCAATACCTAAATTTCCTCCTGCATTAATACCAGATAAAACCCATTTGACATCAGGATTAATTTGATTAAGAGCAAGACGAACACAATCAGCCGGAGTGCCGTCAATACCATATTCTTTTTCTGTTCTTTTTTCTACGAGAATTGTCTTTTTGGTTGTTACTTGATGTCCACAGCCAGAAAGATGTTCTTTAGGAGCTACAATAATGCTTTTACCATTAATAGCCCGACTTAAAGCACGAATACCAGGGGCATCAATTCCATCATCATTGGTAAGAATAAAGGTCATGGGATTTTAGATTTTAGATTTTAGATTTTAGATTTTAGATTTTAGATTAATTATTGATAGCCCACTGTTTATAGCTTGTCAATGGTCATTATAATGTTAAAATAACCACTGCAGTTTTTTAAACTTCTCAATGTCAAAAACCTAAGTTTAAACTTAAGAGTACTATTATGGCAAAGGTTCTAGTATCTGATTCTGTCGATCAAGCAGGGATTCAAATTCTCTCCCAAGTGGCTCAAGTCGATGTTAAAACAAGTCTATCTCAGGAAGAATTAGTTCAAACTATTCCTGAATATGATGCTTTAATGATTCGTTCAGGGACGAAAGTAACCAAGGAAGTTATCGAAGCAGCAAAACAACTAAAAATTATTGGACGTGCTGGTGTAGGAGTAGATAATGTAGATGTACCAGCGGCCACTCGTCAAGGTATTGTCGTCGTCAATTCTCCCGAGGGTAATACTATTGCTGCTGCCGAACACGCTTTAGCTATGATGTTGTCTCTATCCCGTCATATTCCCGATGCTAACCAATCCTTGAAAAATAAGCAGTGGGAGCGGAAAAAATTCATTGGCACTGAAGTTTATAAAAAAACTTTAGGGATAATTGGTTTAGGTAAAATTGGTTCTCATGTGGCGATCGCTGCTAAAGCTATGGGCATGAAAATCCTAGCCTACGATCCTTTTATCTCCCAAGAAAGAGTAAATCAACTAGGTTGTACCTTAGTCGATTTAGATTTACTTTTTAGTGAGTCTGATTATATTAGTCTCCACGTTCCCAAAACTGCCGAAACAGCCCACATAATTGATGCTGCAGCCATCGCTAAAATGAAACCCACTGCTCGCATCATTAACTGTTCTCGAGGGGGAATTATTGATGAAAATGCTTTAATTGAAGCCTTAGAAGCAGATCAAATTGCTGGTGCAGCCCTAGATGTATATGAAGTCGAACCCTTAGGAGAGTCAAAACTAAGAGACTTGGGTGGAAAAGTTATCCTCACCCCCCACTTGGGTGCATCTACTAGCGAAGCCCAAACTAACGTGGCTATCGATGTGGCTGAGCAAATTCGAGACGTATTATTAGGACTTCCAGCCCGGAGCGCGGTCAATATTCCCGGACTCAACCCCGATGTGATGGAAAAACTCAGACCTTATCTCAAGTTAGCTGAAACCCTTGGTAATTTAGTGGGACAATTAGCAGGTGGTAGAGTAGATACTTTGAATGTTAAGTTACAAGGAGATTTAGCTAGTAACGAAAGTCAACCGTTAGTAGTTGCGGCGATTAAAGGCTTACTTTCTCAAGCTTTACGGGAAAGAGTCAATTACGTCAATGCTGCCATCGAAGCTCAAGAAAGAGGCATTCGAGTGATTGAAACTAGGGACTCTTCTGTAAAAGATTATTCTGGTTCAATATATTTGGCAGCCAGCGGATTAAAAGGTAATCATTCTGTAACTGGAGCGTTATTAAGTAATAGAGAAATTCGGATTACGGATTTAGATGAGTTTCCGATTAATGTACCCCCTAGCAACTACATGCTCTTTACTCTTCACCGAGATATGCCCGGTATTATCGGTAGAATTGGTTCTTTGTTAGGGAGTTTTAACGTTAATATTGCTAGTATGCAGGTAGGACGAAAAATAGTTCGCGGTGACGCAGTGATGGTAATCAGTATTGACGATCCTCTTCCGGAAGGGTTGTTGTCAGAAATTATTAAAGTAACTGGCATTACTGATGCTTATACCGTCACCCTCTAATAAATCTATTCCTTGCCTATAGGGAGATGGGGAGATAGGGAGATAGGGAGATGGAAAAATAGAGGGAGATTAGCCAACCAAAAATTAGTTGTCTATTCCTCCTCATCAGTTTTTCCTTAACACCCTAGTGATAGAGTGCAGAAATAAAACGGGAGTTGGCAATAGACCAAAAGCCTTATTTAATAATACTTTTGACTTTTGACTTTTGACTTTTGACTTCCGCGCAGCGGCACTAGTCCCTTCCTCATGCGATCGAGAGAATTACCGCGATAACTTTCGTCAACCTTAAAACCAAAAAAGTTTAGCCTAACAGTGGCAACACAAGTAAATTAATCTGAGGTAAAGGCGAAATAATGGCAAATCGTTGGTGGGAAATTAAAATTAAAACGGCTTCAGAGTCGGAAGAATCTATTTTTTGGCGATTACAAGAATTTGGCTGTCAGGGTACAGCCACAGTTTCCCAACCAGAATCTTTGATTGTTAAGGCTTATTTACCGGCTATGATGGCAGACGTGCTCGATCTAGCTGCTTTTTCTCTTTGGCTACAGCAAGATGTCATCTTAGCTGGTCAATCTTTGCCGGTAGTCAGTTGGCACTTAATTGATGAAGAAGATTGGTCAAATAGTTGGAAGCAATATTGGCAACCGATGGAAATAGGCGATCGCCTCTTAATCTATCCAGCTTGGTTAGAGCTTCCTCAAGAGTCCGAGCGAATCATTCTCCGGATCGATCCAGGAGCGGCATTTGGCACTGGCGTTCATGCTACTACTCAACTATGCCTGGAGTCTTTAGAGATGCGTTTTGAAGAGGAGGAAAAAGATTTAGTTATTGCTGATATTGGTTGTGGTTCGGGTATTTTATCTATGGCTGCGCTTTTACTGGGAGCCAAACAAGTTTATGCTGTAGATATCGATCCGATAGCGGTCAAAGTGACTAAGGAAAATAGCTATCTCAACCAGATCGACAACCTCACTGTATCTCAAGGTAGCATTAGTAAGTTAATCGAAATGAAGGAAATTAGGTTTGATGGTCTTCTCTGCAATATTCTCGCTGATGTGATCGAAGAGATGATTCCGTCGATGACTGAGCTGGTAAAACCGGACGGTTGGGCAATTTTAAGCGGTATCCTTTTAGATCAATCTCTGGAAATTGCCAATTTATTAGAAGAACATGGTTGGGTAGTCGCCGCCCTTTGGAAACGAGATGATTGGTGTTGTCTTAATATTCGGCGTGAGTAGTTAATTGTTGATGGTTGACGATCTTGCCCTTAATTTCTCGCTCTAACCAAGGAGTATTATAAGCAAGGGATTTAAGGTTATTGGGTGTAACTTTCCAACTCTGATGGGGATCGAATAAAACTAATTCGGCTGTTGCTCCTACGTGACAGCTAATCGGTTCTTGTTGCAAACACAGCAGGGGATTGACGCTTAAAAGTTTCCATAATTGTAGAGCAGATAAGAGGCCTTTTTCGACTAAATTTTGCCACAGTAACGGTAAGGCTAATTCTAAACCGATCGCTCCCGGCGGTGCCTCTGCAAAAGCCACGGTCTTTTCTTCGTAGGTGTAGGGAGTGTGCGCCACAGCGATCGCATCTATTACTCCTCGTTTGACTGCCTCAATCAGAGCTAATCTATCTGTTTCACTGCCTAAAGGTGGTTCTAATCTTAAATTGGGATTGTAACTAGCAATCGCTTCTGTATTTAGCAATAAGTGCATCCAAGTGGTACTGGCAGTAATGGGTAAATCTCTCTCTTTTGCTTGTTTGATTAATTCTAATCCTCTGGTAGTGGAAACCCCCATCAGATGAACGGAGGTTTTAGTGGCGGCAACTAATTCGATAATCGAAGCGATCGCCACGGCTTCAGCTAGAGCAGGGTTTCCTGGTAGTCCTAATTTGAGGGAAGTTTCTCCTTCTCGCATTACGCCATTTCCCCGTAGCCTGATGTCTGTGGGTACTAGACCAATAGGTAAATTAAAAGGTTGAGTATACTCTAACAAACGCCTGAGTAAATTAAGATTATTGAGGGGTCGATTATCTGTCAAACCAACCACTCCTGCTGTTGCTAGATCGGCTAATTCAGCAATCTGTTTTCCTTCTAAGTCTTGGGTAAGAGCGCCCCAAAAGTAAAAATGAGGCGATAAAGAGGCTAATTTTGCTTGTAATAAGCTTAGAGTAGCGGGATTGTCAAGCACAGGCACTATATTCGGCAAAATGGTCATACGAGTGAAGCCCCCTGCCATTGCTGCCGCAGCTATGCTAGTTAAAGTTTCTCTATCTTCGTGTCCAGGTTCACCACTGTGACTGTAAAGATCTACTAATCCTGGTGCTAAGATTAACCCTCGAGCATCAATTATTTCCGTCTTTTCAGGTACTGGAGTAAGATGAGTATCTCTTGCTGTTATCTTGCCTTCAACAATCAAGACATCAGCAATCTCATCAAGATTAGATAAAGGATCTAAGACTCTTACTTGTTGAAAAAGTTGCACAGAATTGGGTTTCACACTAATTTTATTCTTTTGCTTAACTGCTGGGAAAAGATTAGGTTTAGGGTAAACTTTTCCATGCCTGAGTAACTATTTTACTCAACCAAAGTCGCTGTACTCGATCCAAAATGGGATCTTCTGCTAAAACTTCAGCAGTTAACTCTTCTAAGGATTGTCCTTGATTACGAGCTATTTGGATTACTCCAGCGATCGCTGTGGCAACAGTTTCTTCCGAAACCCTGACATCGCCTAGAGCGCTGATTTCTTCGGAACTTAAGGGAATAGTATAGTTCATGACTTGCTTAACAAAAATTTACTTGATCTAAAGTTATGTGAATTTATGCTAATTTTTTAACACTTCTGATGTCTAGCTTAAAATACCCTATTTGGACCAAATTTGTGAACTTATTTAATAATTTGTAAAGAAGTAGCCGTTTTTACTTTAATGAGAGAACACGTTCGTAGGCACGCAAGGTAATCTCAGCAGCACGCTCCCAAGTATAGTTCTTCAAAATTAGTTCCTTTAATTGTTGGCGTCGGAGGAGATCGCGATCGTAGTTTTCCAACGCATTAAACACAGCTAGACGAATGTCATTAACATTGGATGGATCGCAGTAGTAAGCAAGATCGCGATAGTATTCCCTTTCGTAACCGACTATGCTAGCCACAACATTACAATTGGCTAGTGCTGCTTCCATGGTCACCAGTCCACAAGTCTCAACCCAGCTCGGTAAAGCATGGACACGCGCAGCCGCGTAGGCTGAACGCAAAACTTCATGTGGTATGTGAGGAATAACAGTGAGGTTTTTCGGACCGTATTGCTGACACCATTGCAAATACTCTTTTTGAAAATTTCCCCCAATTAACACCAGTGGCACATCAAGTTCTCTTAAGGCATAGCACAGCAGTAGTTGGTTCTTAGATCGCTCCAGGCGGCCTACTTGGAGGACGAAATCCCGCAGACCATATTGTTTGATAAACACTTCGGGATCGGCATTGAGAAATACCTCTGGTGAGGCAGCGTAGGGTACTACAGAAAAAGGAATATTACCCATTCGCAGTGATTTTACTAACTGATCCATCTCTAGCAAACTGTTCGGCAGTAAATAATCAACATTAGCTAGGATCTCTCGCTGCTTTTGATCGTAATCTGCTCGGGGACGATTCTTGCCTTCTGCACTAAACATCTGTCCATTAGCGCACTTTACTTTGAGATCGTAGTTTTGCAGGTTAGTCAATAATTGAGACAACTTCTCTGGAGCAGGAGAAGAACCAAAAATATTTTTGATAACTCGTGTCGCCCAGAGAGGAAAAGATGGATTGAGATAGATAGGTGACAGGACAACGGGTAAGCCAAGACTCTTGAGGTGTCCGACTTGGCGACTGGTAACATCAATTGTACGCAAATTAAAAACATGAGCGAGATCGAAGCCCCTCCCATCAGGCTCTCGCTCAAAAGATTCCTCGACCTGAACACCTAACTTTTTTAACTCAGCACCCGTCTCCTGCATCTGGGTTAAATCTCCTCCCCGGAATTCAAGAGATTTGGGCGTATTTACCAATAATATTTTCATCTTAATTTTTTTCGCGCTACCTCGCAGTTGAACTAGAGAGAAAATTAATTCCCAGCTTTTATAATACTGAAAAATTATCGTACTTACTTCTCCCATCTATTTCTCTAGTCTAGTTTTTTGCCAAAGTTGCCAAAATTTGTTGTAAGTTATATTAATAGCTAAGTAACGCTAATTTCTTAAGATGCTCAAAAATTTACTATCTTTAAAATTTAAATTTTGGCAATTAATTTTAATTGATTTACTATTAGTAATTCTGGCAGCATTTTTGCTTTATGTAATTCTTTTTTATGTATTAAGATCTATTTTCCGTAAACTGGAAAAAGATGTTGCTCTTGTAACTCTTAATGTTTCTGCTTATCCTATCATCGCAATTTTTCTTTTATTTAGTCTAAAATCAACTATCACCAAATACTCTAGTGTTGAACTTGCCCAAACATTTGAGCGTATTCTAACAGCAACTTTAATTATTACTATTAGTTATTGGTTGGTAGAATTATTTACAAAAGTTTTTATCTACTATCTGAAACAATACACTCAACAAACAGAGGTAATGTGGGATGATGTGCTTTTACCTTTGTTAGAAGCAGTTACTCCCTTTATTATCTTTCTTTCTAGTGGGGTTTTGGTGCTTAAATCTTTTGGTGTTGACTTAACTGGTATCTGGGTAGCATTAGGAGGTGCAACTTTTATTATTGGCTTTGCGGTTAAGGATATTTTAGCCAACTTTTTCAGTGGAATAGTATTATTAATTGATACTCCTTTTCAGTTTGGAGATGTTCTTTGTCTCGAAGATGGTTCCATTGGAATGTTACGTCGTATTGGGGTAAGGGTAACTCAAGTTTATCTATTTGATAATCACTGTGATGTCTATATTCCCAATAGTATTTTACAAAATCAAAATATTGTTAATCTTAGTCGTCCTACATCTTATTATTATTATTCCACCTCCCTAGAAATCCCGACAGAATGTGATATTAATTATGCCAAAAAAATTATGGAGCAAGTGGTTTTAGCACATCCTGATACTCTAGGAGAAATTGATAAAAAGTTAGATTTATTTGATAATTATTATCAGTATGAAACAGCAGATATTAATTTAAATGAACAGCAACAAATTGGTCAATTAAGGTTGTTAGCAGAACAAAAAGTTAATCTAAAATTAGAAGAAATTCAATATGACTTAGAAGCTCTAGTTGTAACACTTCAATTTGCAGAAAAAGGAGGATTAACCCAGGATGAAATTGATAATATTCAACAAGAATATAGAGATGTATTGAGTTTAATTGGGTTAGAAATAATTACCAATAATGAAGAAAATTTTTCGAATATCCTTATGGAAGAAACCAAACAGGATGATTCTTTAATTCAGTTAGTAAAAGAATGGTACCGGGTCTGGATTAAAGACCCTAATTTACGGGAGGAAGATCTATATATTATTCCTGAAGAATGGGAACGAAAAATAAATCTTTTAAAAAAAAGAATTGAGCGACTTTACCAAAAAATTTCTAATCCAGAAAGAGAAGAAACTAGACTAGATGATTACGTTTTGGAGTTGATTACTTGGTTACAAGAAAGATTTAAAGAGCGAAAAAAATGGCAAAATCCTCAAATTTGGATTACCGGCGTAAATCATGATGAAGGTTATCTTTATTATGAATTTAAATTGAATTTTTTTGTCGATGATATTAAATTAGAATATGGCAAACGAGGCGATCGCATTAGTAGTCAAATTTATCAGGAAGTAATCAGAATTCTTCAACCTGCTTATCAAAGGAATTTAGCTAAATAATGCCTTGGTTATTTTAATTTATAATTAAGAGGTTCGCAAAAATCATCAATCCCTTGTTTAACTACGTAAATTACCACGGGAGTTACTAGCAAAGGAGGACAAAGCTTAATTGATAACAAATAACTCACTGGTGTAGATAAGCGATTTTCTCGTAAATCTGCGCGAAAATCTTCCTGACAGATAGCTACTCGACACCTTTTAGCTAGTCCATCTAACCAGTCAACACGATCTGGATTTTGCCCTACTTCAATGGCTAAAGAAGTAGCAGCATCTTCTAGATCTCCTTCACTCTCTTCGATGGCATCCAAAGCGATCCTAGCTGCTTCATACTCAGCTAGTTGAGCGCGATATTGACTAATCTCCTCAGTTGTCAGTTGCATTCTCGGCAGTAATAATTAATTGCTTCAAAGACAAAATTTAATTCATCAATACTGATAATTAGTCATATTTTCTAGGGGTGCCTCACCACCGATAGCAATACCAGTATTAAAAATTTGAGCATGATCCAAAGTTAGCCCATACATAGAAGCACCTGTTACATGAGCATCATAAACGATGGCATAACTTAAATTAACGCTATTGAGATTAGTATGATTAAGAGTAGCGTTAGTTAAGAATGCACCGGTTAAATTAGCACCTTGTAAATTAGCCCCATCTAAGTCAGCACCTTCTAAATTAGCTTCTACTAAGTTAGCAAGTGATAAATCTGCTTGTCTTAAGTCAGCACCAATTAAATGTGCTCCTTCTAAATTAGCGCCTCTGAGATCACAACTCATACATTCCCCAGTTTCCAACAACTGCTTGACATGAGCGGGGTTCTCTGCTAGAGTTGTACTGCTTATTAATAATGGAGTTATTAAAGCTAGAATCGTTAACAGTCTGCTTTTCATAATTCGGCCTCCTTAACCTCTAACTCTATCATAGTTGATTTTTTATTTTCGAGCCCTTATTCATGGCAAGAATTATCAAAACTTTAAAAATCGTGGATAATAGTGACTGAATTAGCCGGCTTGAGCTCGGATAAGAGCACCGCCCAAAGCGATCGCCTCTTACCGCTCTCTGTAATTAGACAAACTCACTGATAGAATAGTATCGTTAACACGCAAAATTTAGTAATGAGTGAAAAGCAAATAGCCCCATACGGTTCATGGAAATCACCCATAAGCTCAGATTTAATCGTATCGGCTACCGTAGGTTTAGGAGCCATAAGCTACGATGGAGATGATATTTATTGGTTAGAAATAAGACCATCAGAAGGTGGTAGATATGTAATTGTTCGTCGTAGTGCTGATGGTCACGTAAGTGATATTACCCCTCAACCCTTTAACGTGCGCACCCGCGTCCATGAATATGGTGGAGGCGCTTTTCTCGTCTCTGAAGGAACCATATATTTCACTAATTTTGCCGATCAAAGAGTATATGTGCAAAAACCAGAGCTAGAGCCTCAACCTCTTACTCGGGAAGGAAAATTACGCTATGCTGATTTTTGTTTAGATAGGTTGCGCGATCGCCTCATTTGCGTCTGCGAAGATCATACTCTAGATCA
>JAAUYA010426466.1_pt1 | contig 22032 bp, 18 predicted proteins | sample 7278161 | NCBI WGS metagenome assembly JAAUYA01 (sample SAMN14350120, study PRJNA611818) | marine sediment metagenome | isolation source: surface marine sediment (3m) | place: French Polynesia: Moorea | collected 2018-08
GTTTTTTGAGGTAAAGCAGAGAGTAGTCATTGAGCCATGTCAAGATGCACTTATGTAGTAGAATCAAGAGTTTTTTAATTCTGAATTCTGAATTCTGAATTCTGCATTCCCCTCGCCATAATATTTTTGACCCTAACCGAGCAGTATTGGCTACTATTGTATCCTTAAGCTTTCTACCTCACCTTGACCAAAAATTGTATTTTTAAAAGAGTAACCTTGACAAACTCTTTTTTTTTTTACATAATATAGGGAGCTAAACAATCGCGGGTATAGCTCAGTGGTAGAGCGTCACCTTGCCAAGGTGAATGTCGCGCGTTCGAATCGCGTTACCCGCTTTACTCACCACATCTGTGTTAAATATACAGGATAAATATTCTTAACTTTTGTTACATTTATCTCAATAGCTTGCCAAAATCATTGGTAAGGATTATATTATACTGGTAAGAATAAATCTTAAGAAAATCTTAAGATTTTCAAATAACTTATGATTTAAGGGAGTTAAAATGAATCTTTCTACCTTACGTCAATTATGGTCCGTAGTTGAACAGACGCCTGCGAATTTAATTCTGAGTCTATCTGACACTGAGTTAGTTAATAGTTTATTTAGAGAGCTTCAAGCTCAAGTAATACTGACTACTGAGGAGAGTAACATTGTCAAGAGTTATATTCTTTCTAGAACTTGCCTAATCCGTGATTTAGCTGAGGGTTTTGTAGCAGAAAGCTAAAGCTCGGCTGCTTCAAATAATTGGACAATTAAAAATCGAAACTATCAAAAGATAGTATCGATTAGGAAGTTTGGATCCAAATATTTTTAGTCAACAAAGGCGGTCTTGAAAAGATCTGCCTTCGTCGCAACTAATTAGAAATAACAGCAGCCACAGTTTCACTAGAGAATTTAGTAAAAGCTTTAAAAGCAACATCCCAAATATTCTTTGGTTTTAGGTCATCTTTAACCAACTCCCATAAACGTTGTACTTCTTCTGTATGAAGGCGATCGTCTTCAATTAATGCCAGTAGTAACTGACTACGTAAATATTTACCTTCTTGGGAGATAAGGAATTGTAAGCCTAAACTAGCAGTAGGTAACAAGTCAAATTTACGATCGGATCTAGCAATAGCAATCATATTTTCTAATCTTTGCCATTGGAATTTCCCATCTTTAAACAATACCTCCATTAGCTGCCGTCGCATTTGCGGTGACTCTTCGGTTAACAAACGTCGAGAAACATAGGGGTAAGAAACTTCGACTATTTTAAAGTTAGGATTCAGACTTAGCGCTAATCCTTCTTGAGTCACTAGAGAACGAATAATTAAGGCAAATTTAGCAGGTACTCGGAAAGGATATTGATACATCAACTCAGAAAACTCATCAGTGATAGTTTTGAAGTTGAAGTTGCCTACACTTTGCTCCATGGCTTTCCCTAATACCATTTCTAAAGCAGGTATAATCGGCCTAATATCGGTATCTGGGGTTAAAAAACCGAGATTGACAAAATCTTTGGCGAGGGCTTCATAGTCACGGTTAATCAGTTGTACTACCGAACTAGCGATGGTTTCTTTGGTTTGCTCTGTCAACTGATCCATCATGCCAAAATCAATGTAGGCCATTCTTCCATCATGCATGGCAAATAAATTGCCTGGATGGGGATCGGCATGAAAAAATCCATGTTCTAGTAGTTGACGTAAACCTGAGGTCACGCCTATTCTGATCAGCGTATCTGGATCTAAACCTGCTGCTTTAATATTCTCGATATCTGTGAGTTTAATCCCATTAATCCACTCTAAGGTTAAGATTCGATGATTACTATATTGCCAGTAAATTGCTGGTACTTTTACTTCTGGATCGTTTAAGAAGTTAGCCGCAAATTTTTCAGCATTAGCACCTTCATTAAGATAATCTATTTCCTCAAATAATTTTGTGCCAAATTCATCGACAATTAGAGTTAAATCATGTCCTAAATTAAGGGGGAAACAAAATGCAACCCATTTGGCAGCTAAACGCATTATGTATAAATCTAGAGAGATAGTAGGCAATAAATTAGGACGTTGTATTTTAACAGCTACTTCTTCTCCACTGTGCAAAACCGCACGATATACTTGACCCAAGCTAGCTGCTGCTACGGGATGAGGTGAAATTTCTCGATAAGCCTCATCAACAGATACTTCTAATTCTTCTTCAACAATACTAAAAGCGATTTCATTATCAAAGGGTGGTAGTTGATCTTGTAATTTAATTAGTTCTTCTAAAAAATCTTTGCGAATTAAATCGGGTCTTGTAGAGAGCGCCTGACCAACTTTGATAAATGTTGGTCCTAAATTGGTAAGAATTTCTCTTAGTTGCTCTGCTCTTTTTTGTTTGTTTAAACCCTGTTTATCTAACCATTTATCTAATTTTAACTGAGCAAAAAATAATCCCAAAAAATAGATGATTTTTACAATACGCGCTAATACAAGCCAAGGTCTTTTAAAGTAATATTGAGCGATCGCCTGTCGGTCATAACTTATCCGTGGCCCATCTTGTGGTATTTTACAGTAAGATTGGGCGCTCGCTTGCTGGTCATAACTGCTCAATAGCTCATCTTTCCTTCCTTGGTCAGGATAAACAATTTGAGATTGACTCACTGGCGTTTTTTTCTCTCTTAAGTATAAATATGTTTATGATTATTATCGTTTAATTATAGTATATCAGCTTACATTCTATCAGGACTTTTTGGTCAAGGGATCTTCTCTGAAAGTCTTTCAAGACCCCGCTATAACTTCCTTAATTAAGATATATTAAATTTTCTGTAACAAAATATACAGTTCTCTCAAAAAATGTTATATTAGTAGTAACTTTAGAAATAATGGTAAAAAACTAAAAAGAGGATTTATGAATATCAATCGTCGAAATCAACTTAAAAATACTGCTGCAGCTACTCATCGAGAAAATTTGCGCAGAAGTTTAGAACATCGTCTAGAAGTAGCTAGAACCAATGGAGATGAAAAATTAGTTCAACAGTTAGAAAAAGAAGCTAATTACTTACATTTGCAATAATCTCTCAAGATATCATAAATTTTTGGGCCAAGAAAGTCCCCTATCTTTACAGCTCTAATTGACAAATTTTCTCTCTAGCTTAGAGAGTAGTCTGGCTTGAACAACAAGAAAAGAATTCCAGACTAAGTTTCCTCTGATGAAGAAATACTCCTATTACTTCCATTTAAGGTTAGTGTAGGAGTATTTCATTGTTATATATAATCAATCATTGGTTGCTTGGTTAATTGCAATTCATGGAGAACAAGCAACAGAAAATTGGTGTCGGGGTGTAGTGAGTAATTTTGCTCGTCCTCCTCAAGGAAATGACCGTGCGCAGATTGAAGCGGTTGCTTCAGGTGCAGCACAATATGGTCGTAATTTACCTGTAGCAGTAAAAACCATGGATCGTGCGGGTTGGCAATAGTCTACTATCAATTATCAATCAACAGATTTTTGCCTCTGTCGTATGTACTCTGCTGTAGATCTACACGTCTTTAACCAGAGAAAGCCAAACACAATTGGCGAAAATGATCGCCTCTATGCTCAAAACTAGAATACTGATCGAAACTAGCACAAGCAGGGGATAATAATACAACTTTAGCATTATTCTTGGTGGCTAATTGTCTCGCTTTTGTTACTGCTTTGTCCATAGTTTCTACGATAGAATAAGCTTGGTAACCTGATTTTCGGAAACGATCGCCCAAAAATGAAGCAGATTCTCCAATCAATAACACAGCAGAGCATTTACTTTCGACCAGCTTGAGCCAAGCAGTATCATCTCCTTCTTTGGCTTTACCTCCGGCAATTAAAATTACTGGTTCTGGTACTGATGCTAAACCTGCTTCGGCGGCATCATAATTAGTTGCTTTACTATCATTGATATAATCAACACCGGCAAGAGTGTGTACATATTCTAGACGATGAGGTACGCCAGCAAAATTACTAATAGCTTCAACGATCGCCTCTTTGTCAACACCAGCTAATCTTGCCGTGGCGATCGCCATTAATAAATTTTGTTGGTTATGTTTGCCTAACATTTTAAACAGTGATATGGGTGCAATTAACTCCTCAAAGGCTACGATCCAACCATCCTCAATATAAACGCCCCGAGCAGGAGCGCAAATTAATTTTTCCTTTCCTCTTACAGTTGTCCAGTATGCTTGATTCCACTGCTGATTTAAACCTAAATTGCGTAAATAGAGGTCGTCTCCATTAAAAATTTGCTGTTGAGAGCGGTTTAACAAACTAGCTTTGATCTGATAGTAATTTTCGATAGTTTTATGACGGCCGAGATGATCTGGAGTAAAAGTAGTCCAAACGCCAATTTTAGGGGATAATTGAGAGGATGATTCAACCTGATAACTACTGACCTCAGCAATGACCCAATCAAGCTGATTTTCTTGATTTTGTAATGCTAAATCACAAGCAGCATAGCCGATATTCCCACAGGCGGGAGCATTGAGTCCATTGGCTTTAAACATTGCTGCGCTTAAGGCTGTAGTAGTAGTTTTGCCATTGGTTCCGGTAATTGCTACCCAAGGATAAGATTGAAGATAACGCCAAGCTAATTCCATTTCTCCGATGGTTTCTATGCCTCGATTTCTAGCTTGTAGCAATACAGGTAAATCCCAAGGTACTCCCGGACTGATGACAATTAGAGCAGGGGTTTCTGAGTTTTCTAAAGTTAAACTGTGACCAAGTTTTACTGTAATCCCCTCTTTTGCTAACTTTTCCTTGGTAATTTGTAAATTTGCTGAAGTAGAGCGATCGCTAATAGTAACACCCCAACCATTTTTCTTGAGCAACCTTGCTGCGGAAATTCCCGATTTTCCTAAGCCGATAATCTCAACTTTAGTCATAGATTCTATGTAAACAGTATATAAATATTATTTATTTTCTGGTATAATTTCCAGAAGAAAAATAAGATGATTAAAGTTTAAGTATAGTTAATTTACTTTACTATATCCTCAATTAGGAGACCAAAAGTGAATAACATAATCTCTACCGAGGCAGAAACCACTGGGAAGTATTTAGTACTGTTCGACGAAGAAGCGGACATCGGAACGGACATTCAAACTCTGCAAGACCGGGCAGGAATAAACAATGTCGTCAAAGCCAGTGACTTTGAAGATGGCGCTCTAAATCTAGAAGAAGTGTCTGTGGGTGTCAAGGTCGAACAAATAATGGATACCGTGGGCGTGATTACTGCCTCCTGCGATGCTCAAATTGCCAGCACCCTACCCCAAATTGAGGGAGTAGCGGCGGTTGAAGAGGAACAGGAGTATCAGTTGCCGCCCCCTGATTCAGAGATTCAGTAGCTCCCATAGGCTAACCCTAAGCTTACTTCTGAACGGAACCCCATACGGGCTGGAGTTTAGACTAGTGGTAAAGTGCATAAATGAAACGGGAGTTTAAAATTCGTATAAGTACCGAAAATAAAGGCTTTTTCATTCTGCATTCTGCATTATTAATTCTGCATTCAACCACTAGCTTGAGTAAATCAAGAGCAGATCTTTCATCTGATATTCTGTCAATCTGTGATTGAGATCTGATCGCTCCCATTGTTTCTTATAATTCACTCAAAGAGTATTAATAATCATAGATTATGTCTAACCAAATTGAATGGATTAACGCCTTATCAACTCAAGCTTCTCTCGAAGCAGCAGTGACAGAAGTAGCCGAAACGGTTCAATCTTCTGTTAATGCCACTCCAGATTTAGGAATAGTGTTCATTTCTTCTGCTTACGCTAGTGATTATCCTCGCTTAATGCCTCTATTACTAGACAAATTGGCTTTGCCGATAGTTATTGGTTGTGGTGGAGGTGGTATTGTCGGCATGAAAAATGAGAGGGAAGCCGTGGAAATTGAAGGAAACCCAGCCTTGAGTCTGAGCGTTGCCCATTTACCACAAGTAGAGATTACTCCTTTTTACATTTTAGGAGACCAATTACCTGATTCAGACAGCCCTCCAGAAGCTTGGTGGGATTTAGTGGGTGTTTCCGTGGAAAAGCAGCCCCATTTTATTCTCTTAGCCGATCCTTTTTCTTCCAAGATTAACGAACTGATTCAAGGACTAGATTTTGCTTATCCAGGCTCGGTCAAGGTAGGTGGTTTGGCCAGTGCCAGTATCATGGGTGTAGGTAGTGGTTTATTTTATTGTTCCCCCACCAAACCCGAGAAGTTGTTCTACAATCAAGGTACAGTCGGAGTTGCTCTGAGTGGAAAAATTACCGTTGAGGCAATTGTCGCTCAAGGTTGTCGACCTATTGGTGAAATTTATCAAATTAATCAAGGAGAGCGTAATGTCATCTTAGAGTTATCCGAGAGTAATGGGAAGACTTCCGCCCCCTTAAACCTTCTGAGGGAATTAATTTCTAATTTAAGTGAAGCAGATCAAAAATTAGCGCAACATTCCTTATTCATTGGCATTGCCAGAGATGAGTTTAAATTAGAATTACAAGCGGGAGACTTTTTAATTCGTAATTTAGTAGGAGTCGATCCCAAGTATGGTGCGATTGCCATCGGCGATCGCGTTCGTCCCGGACAGAGGATACAATTCCATTTAAGGGATGCTCGTACTTCAGCAGAAGATTTAGAAATGTTACTTTCTGGTTATCGTAATAATATAGAAAATCCTTCTTTAATTGGTGCCCTGATGTTTTCTTGTTTAGGAAGAGGCGAGAGTTTATACAACCAAGCGAATTTTGATTCTCAGTTATTCCATCACTATTTTCAACATACTCCTTTAGGAGGCTTTTTCTGTAATGGGGAAATTGGTCCTGTAGGAGATTCAACTTTCCTGCATGGATATACTTCTGCTTTTGCCATCTTCCGGTAAGATTCTGCCTGCCTTCTGCTTATGCTGCAGAAGAGGCTTCTGAGGTTCAGGAATAGTTATTTGGAGCTAGTATTAATGTTAAATATAATTGGGATTGTCTACCTACACGATCGCCTTAGGTTAGTTTTGCCTATGTAATTATAATCCTTTATTTTTGATATACATAACTTCCATAATCTTTTGAGCTTTCATTGTAGGAATAGATAAAGCTTCATAGAGTAGGATTAAATTTTCTTTTTCTGATGGGGTGAATGTGCCATCACACATAACAACATCAGTTGCAAGGGCAAAAGCAGTGTCCCGAAACTTTTCAGGCAGAACATTGATTGCATTTTCTAAAGCCTCGTTAGGACTTTGAAGTAAGCTAACTAAGGTGCTGGTAATCAATTGTTTGAGACTTTTGCGATAATCACGAAAGAAACTTGTCGGCCCAATCGAACTGACAATAGTATCTTTTTCTTCTTCGCTGATATTTCCATCAGCAATTGCTCCAAAAATAACAATGGTCGTCAATGCTTCAATGAATTCTATATTTTCATTTTTTTGGCTCATAGCTCGATCAGATTCCAATTTCAGTTAGCATTTTTACCTAGAATAATTATAGTCAATTACAGTACTATATTTTTTTAATTCCATAGGTATCGAAGAAGTTTTCTGGTAAAGCATTGATTTCTCCTTGCTCTGTATTTTGTAACAAACAAGTAAAAGCGCCAGCACCCAAACCAGCGTGAGGAAACAGGCGATAGGCTGGTAGTGACGTTAGTTGAGACTGGTAATCAACTAAATGGGGCACACAGACAGGTTTAAAATCAATAAACTTACTCAAAAACCAGTCTATGACCATCTCGTTTTCTTGTGGTGAATAGGTACAACTCATGTAAGCTAGATATCCTTGGGGTGCTACTAATTTAGCAGAGTTAGCCATAATTCTTTTCTGACGATTAGCATTTTTTTTAATCGTGATAGGATGAAAACAACCAGGAGCTTTTATTCCTTTTGCTATTAATGATTGCCCACTACAAGGAGCATCAACTACTACTAATTCCATAGATTTAGGTATCACTTTAGCTAAAATTTTTGAGTCCAAACTAATTATGATAGCAGGTTGAATCTTGCACCTTTTAAAGTTAGCGAATAACATCCCAATTCGTTTACCAATTACTTCGTTACTGAGTAATAATTTAGGCTGCAAAGCCCGCCAGGCAAAAATACTTTTTCCTCCCGGTGAGGCACAGACATCTAAAACTAAATTAACAGGTCTCTCAAGAGCTAACATCACTGAAGCAGCAAACACAGAAGAAAAATCAAGACAGTAATAAAAGCCATCCTGGTGTAAGGCTAATTTGCCTGGTTTTATGGTGACATCCAGACGATCTATAAACTCTGGTTGCCAACTGAATGGAGGCTGTGGACAAAAGGGTAAAATTTTTGGTTTAGGGCGACACCAAAGAATGGAATTAGGATAGTTTTGAGGTTGAATAAGAGCATCAATAAATTTTTCTCTAGGTTCATTTTCTCTAAATAATTGCTGTGTTAATTTAATTAATAATTTTGAAGGTTGTGACATAATTTCTATACTCTACATCAGTTAATTACTTTTCCTTGGTCAATTAGTGAAAAGGTCCCCCAACAAAGATCTTAGCCATAGTATTGATTACTTCATGCTCATCCCTCTCTTTCAGGTGCTTATACCACTGTTGGGTCACTTCAGGATCCTTGCCGTAAATGGTATTGGTACGCTGGCGTGCTGCCATAACTAAGGCTGCTGTTCGCTGTTTACGTTCAGCTTCATAACGCCGTAGAGCATCTGCAACACTGATATTGGTGGTGACTAGATAACGGAGCAGCACCTCTGCATCTTCCATTGCCTGAGCTGCCCCCTGTCCTAAGGCAGGCGTGCTGGCATGACCTGCATCTCCTAAAAGGACGATCCTGCCTCGAACTAGATGTTCTAGGGGATCCATGTCATGGATTTCGATTCGATTCACCTCTAGTGGCTCAAGCCGTTGAATCAGTAGTTGTACAGATTGGGGCCAACCTAAAAAAATTTTTTCTAGTTCTGACCTTCGCTCTTCCGGCTTAACAGTAGTGCCCTTGGGCATTGGAGCCCCAAAAACGAAGGAGAAGCGATCGCCTCCTACTGGCATAATCGAGGCTCGCTTCTGTTCCCCTACATACATTACCCACCTATTAGAATCATAGAGATCGTCTCTGGTGGTAACCAATCCGTTCCAATTGACATAGTTGGCGTATCGGAGCTGGGCTTTGCGCCCCAAAACATATTCTCGTAGGTTAGAGCGAATGCCATCAGCTCCAATGAGAACATCACCAGTGGCTTGCGTGCCATCCTCAAAAATTGCCGTCACACTCTGCTCATCCTGCTCAACTGCTAGACATTTCCTCCCCAAGTAAACCTTTTCCAGACCAAAGGCATCAAGAAGCATTTGTTGGAGGTTTCTGCGGGCGATGGGATAGGGTCGTTGGCCTACCTTCTTCTCTAGATGTTTGAGGTTGATACAACTCAACTGCCGATCGGTGTGACTGCGATTTTCCATTTGCTCCATTCGCCCACTGATTGCGGCAAGTTTGTCTCCTAAACCTAACATGTTCAAAACTTTGATACCATTTGGCCAGAGGGTGATACCACCACCGGCAGGCCGCAATTTACTAACTCTCTCGTAAATTTCCACCTCATATCCAGCGCGGCGGCAAGCAATTGCGCTGGTCAAACCACCAATACCAGCTCCAACAATTACAATTTTAAGGTTGTACATACCAGCTACCTCTATTTTTTTCCAGCTCAGCTAAAGGAGTAACCAGATTAATTTAGCAGCTGATAGTCTTGGTAAAATCCGAAAAATTACAGAAGTCCAAGAATAAAGGACTAGTAGGTTTTAAGTATATTTACTAATTATAAAAATTTAGTTTACATATAACACATTTATATGGTACATTAGCTAGTATGCTTCTGGATGTTAAGAAATCCTTAATTTTTATTTAGACCTATGTCTATCAACCTTGGTATTTTAGGCGAACAAATTAGGATATTTACCTAGAAATTTCCGTATCAAGCAAAAATTTTCTGAATTGGCACAATTTTCTTAATCGTTTTACTTCCTATTGTCTCACAGTCCATTTTAACAAAGACCTAAGGAGTTTCAAAGTATATGTTTGAAATTAAAAATCTGAATCATTGACTTACCCATGACCTCAGGCTTAGTGGCGAGCCCTATGTAAAATCACAGAGGTGTTATAGGAAATATTTATTAAGCTTTGGGTATAATTGCTGTTGGTAATTCTTGAGATTTAGTTTATCCTAAAGATTAACTACTTGTATTGTATAAGCCACACAAAATAGTGTAAATAACATCACAAGATAGCCCCGATCGTCAGGTATCTGTTTATTGACAAACCCAAGACAAATTAATTACTAAATATATCTCATTCATTTACTTTACGATCTTTTTTGTAGTTAAGAATACAGGAAAAAATCTAAGATCTTTCAAAAAAACGCCTGAACGTATATTTTTTCTAGCCGGTTCAGCCTTGAAATATATGATAATCCTCCTAAAAAGCTGTTGCGCTTTACATGCCAAATGACTTTGAGGCAAGGCAGGTTTTTAGCTTCCGAAAATTATTGACATTCAACTGTACAATCTCAAGAAGTACTCAGTTGTTATCTGTCTTAAGTACCTGTACAATTAATCTTGTTCTAGAGGATTTTTGCTCTTTAGGAAAACTCTTTAAATATGCACATTTTTTTCAATCGTTCTAAATCTTATATAAATGTAATACCAATTTCAAAAAATATTGCTACGCCTTTTTGGGCGCAAGCCTCCACCCCTTGCCAACTTAAAGGAAAACAATCGCTCACAGCTTTTGACTGACACGAACGGCAAGCCCTATGCTCCTATTGTATTGACTACTAAGAACTATTCTGATTCTAATTCTTATTTAGCTTAGGTGATTTCTGGCAAAGAAATTACCAGCAAGGTTAGTCGAAGATTATCGTCAGAGATATTTTTAGGTTACTGAGTTGGTAAAATATTTCTCAGAAATCACCTTAAGTAGTTTCAATTACTAAGAAAATTTCACCCTTAGACTGAAATGAAACTAACCATCAGTCTTTGGAGCCTAACTCAGGCAAAAAGACCTAGAGAATTTCCGTCGAATCCGAAAATTCTCTGAATAGGCACATTTTTCAAAATCGTTTTATAAATATATAATACTGCTATCCCAGTAAAAAGTCAATAGATGAATAATGACAGGCGCTCAGAGGGAAGCATGGGTAAGTCAGTCAAAAGCCTGATTTAAAATCTCCCCCTTTGAGGTTAAATACTTATTTGGTAAATTTCAACCTGCTAAGATTATTTCCTCAGGAGGTTCAATAGTCATGCTTGCAATCAAGAGTAGGTTGACGATCGAGAGTAATACAACAATCAATTTATTTTTTTTCTAAAAATCCAGTAAAAACACTGAACCTGAAGAATTAAATTATCGAAAAGTTTCAGTGTATTCACTGTTGGTAATTACTCAGAATATAATTTATATTAGTTGTTGTACATCCAAATATTAAAAGAATCTTAAGAAATGCTTATGTCTTTCTAAATCTAATATGTTTTAATTGGCTAATGAAGTTTCTGTTTAATTAGGATTCAGTCTAAGAATGCCCTAGAGAACCTCCGCAGAGCGCGAAAATTCTCTGAACAGGCGCATTTTTCAAAATCGTTTTATAAATCCATGATACAGTGATTCACTCTGGAACGTCAATAGATTATTGGAAAAAGCTATTAGAGATAAAGCATTGGTAAGTAACTCACAAACTTACTGAATACTTTCTTATGTTTGGAAGTACCACTGATTACAAAAAACTGCACAGATTAGTTTGCAAGAGGTACTTTTAGAATGGCTAAGATAGGTCGCGAAATCAATGAGCCGATTGATGACGCTATAGATGGCGTTATTGAAAATGACAAAATTATTGGCTCGGCCGTTGCTTTTGGCGATGAACAAGAAGCTTTAGGTATTGTCAACAATAATATAATTGATACTGATGGAGGCAAGGACAAGATTACCGGCTTGGCTCTCGCTTTTGGCGATCGACCTACTACTGTAGGTATTCAAAACAATAATACCCAAGGTGAAGATGATGAAATTAATACCGGTGATGATAGAGACAAGATTTTTGGCTCCGCCATTTCCTTAGGGGGTGAAACTTCTAAAGCCAACGGTATCATCAACGGTGATGAAGCGGTCATTGACATGGGTGCTGCAGCTGATAAACTGATCGGCTTTGCTAAAGCTAGAACCTCTAGCACCGGAGAACTTTCGGACGCTGAACGCAATGATATTGAGGCTAACGGCATCTTCAATGGTAAAGGCAGCATAATTGACATGGGTTCGGGAGGAGACTCGATCCATGGCGTAGTAATTGCTAAAGCGGAGCTTGATGGCGGCGGCGAAAACAGCCTTCGTACTGACATCAATGCCATTTTTAACGATATCGGCGGTCTTATTGACACTGGCGAGCATGCTGACAAAATCAGGGGGATCGCAACAGCTCACTTCAAAGGTGAGGGACGGTTAAATATTGCGGATGGCTTCGATAATAGAGGCACCGTAGAGACTGGAGCTGGTGGGGACAGCATTAAGGGAATAGCCCGCTCCGTTGCCGACAGAACTGAGGCTCTTGCTGGTGGTATTGACAACGGCTTTGGGGCATTCGTTGTTCTTGGTGAAAACTTTACTGGCAAACCAGTGATTGATACTGGCGACGGAGACGATCGCATCACTGGTTCTGGATATGCTGAATCAGGAGTCACCTCTATCGCCGACGGACTCGAAAATGTAGGCACGATGACAACCGGTGAAGGGCACGACAAACTGGAGTTTAAGGCTGTCTCAGTCGTTAGTGATTCACCCACAGGAAGAGCGATCGCCGATGGCATCAGCCAACGGGTTATTCCCGGTGGTAGGGCTTTAATCGATACTGGTATAGGAAACGACTATATTAATGCCCATGCTGAGGCGGTGGGGGAAGTTCTGATCGCTAATGCTGAGGCTATTGACAATGAGTTTGGGGGAGGAGATCCTGGTGAGATTATTACTGGTGATGGTGATGACAAGCTCAAACTCTTTGCCAAGGCTAAGACTACCAACGATAATAACAACATTACTAAAGCCACTGCTTTATTCCAAGGGAATGCAGGTAACGTAGACACCGGTGATGGTAATGACAAAATCTATGCCAAGGCTGAAGCTCATGCTATTGGTGGCAGGGCTGAAGCATTTGGTATATTCGGCGGCATAATTAACACCGATGGTGGTGATGACCTAATTCATGCCGGGGCAGAAGCTAATTCTGCTGATGGCGAGTCGCAAGCCTTCGGTATATTTGGCAGCACAATTGACACCGGTGCAGGGAAGGATCGGGTTATGGCTTCCAGTTTTGGTGGCGGCGTCAATGTGGATCTAGGCATGGATGATGACTTTGTCTCAGGTTTTGCCCAGAAATCTCTCGATGCTGATGAGGGCACCGATGAAATTGAAGCATTTCTCAATGGTGGTGAGGGCATCGATGAGATTAAATTTGAAGGCTTTAATAAAGAGGATTTCAGCATAGAGATTGGTGCTGGCTCCAATGAAGCGACATTTAGTATCGATGACACCGATATGTCCACTGAGCAGTTTGAGATATTCACCTTTGATAATGGTTCTTTCGACTTCAATCAGTTATGAGCATAGTTGCACTACAAATCCCTGAAAAGTCATTTGATTTTGGATTCAGGCCAACAAGCAATGGCGATCCTGCTAACATCAAGCTTTCTTATAAATAAATTTTTCAATCTATTGTAAATCTCAAATAAAGGCTATCTAAATTATGATTGCAAGTAACAGTAAAACTCTATCAACAGAACCTGCTCAACTCTCGGCCGAGGATATTATTGTCAAAAACTGCGATCAATATCCCATAACCGACCATCCTTTCTTTGTAAGATTAAAATCAGAGGTTCCTAACCTTAGGGCTTACTGGTCATATTTTGCTAACTTTGAGCCTCTGACAGTGAGAGTTCCTGATTGGTTTGCCAGTCTTTTACTGCGCGTGGATAATATGGAACTCAAAGGTCTTTTATCGATGATCATCTACGACGAACTTGGTCGAGGAGATTTGAACAAGATTCACTCGGTGCTGATGGAAAAACTCGTTACAGGGCTCGATCGCTGGCGAGTACAACCCAATGGGATCGATCCCCTCGCTCCTGGGAAAAGTCTGGCTCAAGAATTCGACCAATTATACTTTGGCAAGGTTGATGACGATGAACTCTTCGTGCTAGGTAGCATCGTCGCTGGCGAAGTGTATGGAGGGCAGATGGCCTTTTTCATGGGAGAACAAGTTCGCCGTCAAGATCAGGTTGAGATGTCTGTGTTTGAATGGGTTTCTATCCATGAAGAAGTTGAAGCCGATCATGCTAATGTCTCCAAGGTTATGTCTGAGATTTTGCCCACTTCAGGACCTGGTTTTGAATCAGTCATGGCAGGAGCTAAATGGAAACGAGTCAAGTTTTGGGGATGGCTTGACGAAATTTATAAAGTAGCCTACAGCGAAAAACCAGAACTAGTTCAGGCATAAAAGTAGATCAGAATCGGTTAAGTGGTAGAAGCAAATCACTAACCGTTCATTCCCTTTTAATAAAGTCTAAAAAAAGTATGATAGAAAGGCAATGGAAGAAATCATTATTGTTGGTGCTGGTCCTGTAGGATCTTTATTATCTGTATATCTTGCACGGGCTGGTTTTAAAGTCAGTATTTATGAAAAAAATTCAGATCCCCGCCTGCTGAGTAAAGATTCTAGAGCGGGTCAATCTGTTAACATAACTCTATGCGATCGCGGTTTTCGAGCACTCGAGGGTGTAGGTATTAGTGAGGTAGTGCGTCAATCAAGCGTTCCTCTTTACAAGAGAAGAATACATACTCTTGATGGTGAATTGATCGATCAACCATATGGCAATAACCAAGAAGCTCTCTATGCCATAGAAAGAAAATATTTGATTAACTTACTTCTAGATTTGGTTGAAAGCCAAGAAAACATTAATCTCTATTTCAATCAAAAATGCCTTGATGTTAATTTAGAAACAACTACCCTCAAATTCCAAAACCTAACCACAGACAAAATCAGTGAAGTTCAAGCAGATCGACTATTTGCTGCTGATGGGGCTTATTCTACAGTCCGCATGGCAATGCAAAAGCAGAAGCATTTTAACTTTTCACAAGAATATAACGAGCAAGGATATAAAGAGATTCTTCTCCCTGCTACACCTGATGGCAATTGGAGGATAGAAAAAAATGCCCTTCATATTTGGCCGCGCCAAAATTTTGTCCTGCTTGGCTTTCCGAACATTACGGGTAGTTTTACCCTCTCGTTACACATGCCATTCAAAGGAGAAGTTTCTCACGAATCGATCAAATCGACTGCCGATCTCCAAGATTGCTTCCAGACATACTTCCCTGATATTTTGCCATTTGTTCAAGATAACTTAAAGGACTATTTTACCAGACCTACACAAACTATGATTACAATCAAATGCTTTCCTTGGACATATCAGGATAAGGTGGCATTAATTGGTGATTCATGTCATGCTATTTTGCCCTATTACGGTCAAGGTACTAATGCAGGTTTTGAAGATTGTTGGGTTCTGATGGAATGTATTGACAAATATCCAGGAGACTGGCTGAAAATTTTTCAGCAATATGAAACACTACGAAAATCAAATATGGATGTCATTGCCGAGCTTTGCTCTAAACACTTGGACACCCTGAGGCGACAAGTCGACGATTCTAAGTTCTTATTGCGAAATGAAATTGAAAGAAAGTTACAAAAATTGCATCCTCAATATGCCTCTTTGTACCACAATATTTCTTTTACTTGTATGCCATACTCACAGGCATTTATGCTTGAGCAAAAATATCAGTCGTTGATTGAAAAACTTGTCGAAAAACTAGACGGATTTAAAGGTAAAGTTGACGATCTAGACAAGGAATTTTTAATTAGTAAAACCCTAAGAACAAATCTGCATAATTGCCCACAATACTCACTCTCCCAAGAAAATCCTTCTCTGCCAGCTCCCACTGCTCTGCTGATGTTGATGTCTGAGTTAATTTCAACAGACTTATTTTCTTACTCATAAAATTCTACGGAGTTGAACATGAAAATGAAATTTGCCTTAGGCTCCAAAACCTATTGTGCAGATGTAGGCTATCCTCTGGACATTTCCATTCCCCTCTATTTTAACGCTGTTCATCCAGTTTGCTGGGGAGCGCCAGTGGCAACAGCTAGTATCTATACTGCGGAAGGATTCGTGGGGGATACTCGACAGGGGGGTAGTTGTAATGTAGAGGAATACCGCTTTATTCCCCATTGTCAGGGAACACACACCGAATGTGTTGGACATATTGCCCATGGGAAAATTGAGATCAACCAACTATTACAGGATGCTTTTATTCCCTGTACCCTAATTAGCGTTCAACCACAACTAGCCATGGAAATAGAGGACCAATATTGGCCTGATAAACAAAATGGTGATTTGATGATCTCTGAGGAAGCCTTGAGGGAAAAATTGGCTACAGCCAACCCTGATTTTCTCGCGGGGTTGATTATCAGGACATTACCTAACGAGCGAGAGAAAACATCGCGGGACTATTTAAGGCAATCCCCGCCTTTTTTATCTCTAAATGCGATCGAGTATCTCGTCAGTTTATCAGTGAAACACCTTCTAGTAGATATCCCTTCTGTAGATCGAGTCTTTGATGAAGGTTATTTGAGCGTGCATCGGCTATTTTGGAATGTTCCGCCAAAAGAACACAATATTGACCTTAATCAATGCTCTGCTAACACTATTTCGGAAATGATTTATGTACCCAATGAGATCCCAGATGGTTCGTACCTACTGAATCTCCAGATACCTGCTTTTGCTACCGATGCAGCTCCGAGCCGTCCCTTACTATACCCCCTTTGTGATTGAGCCATGATTGAAGATCTTTGTCTGTACCAAGTTGATAAGCTGCGGGGTTTTCTGCCCACAGAAGAGCCTTTGGAATGTTTGCCGCCAGGCTTTGAAATCTGGGAGCACATTGCCGCTGAAATGTCTGGGCTCCTAGTAGCTTCCAAGTTGCGATCGCGCTTAGAAAAACTACCAGTACTAGATATTGCTAACTTAGAAGATGAACGGCAACTCCGTCGAGCCATGCTGCTTCTCTGCTTTTTTGCCAATGGTTATGTCTGGGGTGGGGAAAAACCAGCAACTATGATTCCCCGTGGTGTAGCCATACCTTTGTGGCAGATTGCGGAAAAATTAGGTCGTCCTCCGATCCTTTCCCATGCTTCGGTGGTACTTGATAACTGGAAGAGGCTGGATCAAAGTAAACCTGTCGAGCTAGGCAATATTGCTACTCTACAACTGTTTCTGGGTGGTGCTGATGAACAATGGTTTTATCTGGCAACTGTGGCGATGGAAGCGAAGGGAGCTTCAGCCATGGGCTGTTTTGTAGAGGCATACAAAGCTATTGCCACGGAGCGGATTGAGATTTTGGCAGAACAACTTGCTAAAATAGCTTCTGTAGTTGTGGATATGCAAGGGGCACTACAAAGAATTACACAGAGGTGCGATCCATATATTTTTTACCATCGGGTGCGTCCATTCCTGACAGGTTGGCCGGAACCAGGGGTAATTTACGAAGGTGTCAGCGATATTCCCCAAAAATATGCTGGCGGCAGTGCGGCTCAAAGTTCCCTAGTTCAGTCTTTTGATGCTGCTTTGGGCATCAAACACCAAGAAGAAAAAACTCAGTTCTTTCTGCAGGCAATGCGCTCCTATATGCCCCCATCACATCGTAAATTCATTGAAGCTTTAGAATCAGAGCTTTCGATTAGAGAATTTGTGCTGAATCACCAACACAGTCATCCTATCCTCTGCTACTTATATAACAATTGTATTCAGGAGCTAGATCAATTCCGCAAAAAACATATGGAAATTGCGGTTAATTATATTTTACGACAAAATCCACAACAAGCTAAGGGAACAGGAGGCACGAATTTTGTGCATTTTCTCAAAAAGGTGGAAAACGATACCAAAGCCAATTTGATTGAGTTTGCTCAAACCCTTCCTGAAAGTCAAAAGCCTGTATCGAGAGAAGCAAATGTTTTCACTCCCCCTAAACCCTTTCAGGAGGCTACTGTGTATACATAATACCATTTTTCAAAAGTAATGATAGACATGCATCAACGCCCTCACCCCCAACCCATCTCCATCCCCCCTAGCCCCCCTTCGTAAGGGGGGGAAGGGAGCTCACAGGGGTAGGTTTTTTACAAACTGGCGAAGGTGAGACAAGGAGGACAAGGAAGGAAAGTAGACAAGGGAGTGAAAAGGTTATTATTTCGTTGACACATCTTCCCCATCTTCCCCCTCTACCCCCTCTTCCTTGTCTTGTCCTCGGGAAATGTAAAAAACCTACCCTTGTCAGGGGGAAGGGAGAGGGGAGGAATATATATCTCAAAGTTCAAAGAAAAGTGGTATGAGTCTTTTGGTTTACTGCTGAGCCTATTTAGTTCCCGCTCATCCCCTCTGAAAAACAGCACAGTATCAAAATTATGGAGTTTTAGATGATCAAGTTGGCATCCCGAATCAGTCAAATACCTACTTCTCTCACCCTTGCTCTTCCCCCTAAGGCTAAAGCCATGCTTGCCGATGGTCTTGATGTCAGCGTCTTTAGGGCAGGGCAACCAGACTTTGACACCCCCGTTCATATCAAAGAAGCTGCTAAACAAGCTCTAGATGAGGGGAAGACTAAGTATGGTCCCCCGGCAGGACTGCCTCCATTGCGAGAGGCGATCGCCAATAAGCTACAACAGGACAATGGACTCTCCTACAGTCCTGACGACGTGGTGGTTACCAACGGCGGCAAACAGTCTCTTTACAACCTGATGCAAGTTTTATTAGAACCTGGGGATGAGGTAATTATTCCGGCTCCCTATTGGCTCAGCTATCCCGAGATGGTTAAACTGGCTGAGGGCGTACCAGTGATAATTCCCACTTATAAAGATACGGGCTACCGCCTTACTCCAGAGCAGTTACGTCAAGCCATTACTCCCCGCACTCGCTTGTTGATACTCAACTCTCCCTCCAATCCCACTGGCATAGTCTATACTCCAGAGGAAATCAGAGCGATCGCCAAGGTGATTATAGAGTCTGATATTCTGGTAGTCTCGGATGAGATTTATGAAAAGATTCTCTATGATGGTGCCCAACACCTGAGCATTGGAGCTACTAGCTCGGAAGCCTTCGAGCGGACGATTACTGTCAATGGTTTTGCCAAAACCTATGCCATGACAGGCTGGCGGGTAGGCTATTTGGCCGGTCCACGAAAAATCGTCAATGCGGTCAAAACCTTGCAGGCTCATAGTACCTCCAATGTCTGTACCTTTGCTCAGTATGGGGCGATCGCTGCCCTACAACATTCCCAAGACTGTGTGGAGCAGATGCGCCAAGCTTTTGCTGAGCGTCGCCACTTGTTACTGGATGCCCTTGATGCCATTCCTGGCTTGAGCTATCCCCAACCAGGCGGAGCCTTCTACGTCTTTATCGATATTAGCAAGAGTGGTCTTAATTCCGAAGAATTTTGCGATCGCTTGCTAGAATCCCAGCAGGTTGCTGCTGTTCCCGGAGTTGCCTTTGGAGCTGACGATCATATCCGCCTCTCCTATGCCACTGATATGGAGACGATTCGCAAGGGGCTGATACGGCTGACAAAATTTGTTGAGACAGTAGCACTGAGCAATCAGCTATTAGTATAAGTGCAGCGATCGCTTCCGATTTTGTCTAAACTCCAAATACCCGAGAAAAAGGGTTTAATTCTTAAAGGTAATCGCATTTCCTGTTGATTGCTTCTGTTCTTAGTTTTTAGACAGATAGAATCAAATTCTGAAGAAAATCCTCTAATGAAGTTTGCCGGAATTTTTGAGAATGACCCAGATTCTCAGGAAATTATGGCAGAAATAAGGGTAAATGCAAATTCTAGACCTATGTTCATTAGAAACGGAACGGTTATACCCGCAACCACAAGAACAACAGTCTTTCCAAAATCCTGCCACAAGGGTATTCCTAATTCTGGGGTTAATTCAAGTTCCGAACGTCGGGCTGTAAAGAATAAAAAAAGGAATACCGGTAGGGCGATGATAGCAAATACCATCGCGTCACCGATTGTTAACCAGGATTTCAGACGATAACCTCCTTGGCGGGTAGTATATGTTACTAATGCTGGCCTCCTATAGAATAGCCGATCAATAAGAGATGGTTCATCAGCATCTAATCTCTTCAATCTATGGTAGTCTACCGATGTTTTTGCCTCAAAAAGGTACCAATGGTCATTATGATTGACGTAGTGCAGTTTCAGCGCAACGCCATCTTGTAGCCTCCCCAGTTTAGTTCCATCAGCTCTGTCTCGAATGTTTTCATCGACGACAGTCGTGAGTAGGTCACCTTGTCGAGAAACACTATCAGCCCAAATCCAAGCGTACATTTTCCCAAAGATGCGTTTCTGATTCTCCTTTTCATTTGCATATATGACAACACCAGGATTTACCCACCCAATTTTTTCTTCTGCTGCGTCGTAAAGCGATGTATTTTCAGCTGAGACGACATATCTGATAGGCGGCTTGTTTGGAAGCAATTCTTCAAGGGCGAATACTTCTTCGAATTGCAGGCGCATCTGAGTACCAGTAAAAACCGTTGCACCAAACATTAAAGCCATCGAAAAAAATTGAAACCTATTGCCCAAGGCTCTTTTTCGTTTGACTGGATTAGAATCTCTGGCTGCTTTGACGAATTCCGATTTCTTTGCTGAGGCTAGTAGTATCTCTAGCTTATCGGCCAAATTCTGCACCGAGCCTTCCCAATTAAGATAAGCTTTATCTCTTAGTAAGGGGTAGCGCTCGAAGATTTTGCTTGCATCACCGATGAGTAGCGGTAGCACTACCGTCTGTCCCTGTTCATTTTCTCGGTTTAATGCTGAACCTAACTCCGCTTCTGGCCAATTCTTCCCCAAGAAACTTTCGCTCAGAAACACGATTACATAACGAGACTTTTGAAGACCTTTGTTGATTTTTTGTGTGATCTTGTCGCCCCACTTGATTTCAGCTTCGTCAAGCCAATAAGAGATTTTTCGTGCTTCAAGTTCCTGCGCAAACGCACGTACAATCACATCTTTATCTTCTGATGCGTGTGATAGGAATACATCACGTTCCTGATGTTCAGTTAAATTCATTTTGGATTACTGCATAACTGTTTATTATACCGAAACTTTCCTTCTAGTCAACCCTTATGGAACAAAAAGCCGAAACTTTTTGAATATTCAACCCATAGAGAATGATATCAAGAAATTTTCCATCTAATCTCTGATGATAGCAAGAAACTTTCTGGATAACATACCAAATAATTGTTATATCAAGAAATATTCTGGATATCGTTTTATGAAACAACAGCTAATAAACAGTTTCTCGGCAATATTTTGATTAGAATAACCAACCGCTATATTTTGTAGTAGTTCCATTGGCGATCGCTTCCGATTTTGTCTAAACTACCAAATACTTAAGAAATAAGGGTTTAATTATTTAAGGCGATCGCATTTCCTAATGTCGAGAAGCACTTATGATTCATTGTTACGGAATGAAAACACGACCTGCTCCCATGTAGTTAGCAGTATAAATCGCAATCTCAACAATACAATCCACACACCGTTCTCGGTAATTTGAATCATTCAACACTCGTTTAGGATTGGCAATTGTCACAATTGGTAGAGAATCTTGGTATTTTCTTCACGCATTACTTGCAAAGCGAGAGTCTTCATCTTTCATACTGCGATTTGCAGTAAGTAGGATCATTTTATGTTCCTGAGCTAGTCTCCAGACTACTCTATCGTTACTGTCGATTGATAATCCAACATCTTCAAACATCATGAAACGAATTGGAACAAAATCAAGCCAGCCTTGGCTGGCAATACTACCAAGAAGAATTCGGGCGTGTCCTTTCAAGTTATGATCTATTAAAAAAATCATGCCTGAAGTTGGTGACGTGCCCTAGATTTCTGAAGTTTTTCCCAAGCAGCTTCCAGTCCTGGTGGTGGTGGCAAA
>JAAUYA010391779.1_pt1 | contig 22012 bp, 19 predicted proteins | sample 7278161 | NCBI WGS metagenome assembly JAAUYA01 (sample SAMN14350120, study PRJNA611818) | marine sediment metagenome | isolation source: surface marine sediment (3m) | place: French Polynesia: Moorea | collected 2018-08
ATGGCGTACAGTTTCTCAGCGGCAGCCCGCAGGGGTTGATGTCCCCCTTCTACATCCATAATTGATAGGCGCCGATGTCCTAACACTAAACTATCCTCTTCTACTATGCCAGTATCATCAGGTCCCCGGTGAGCCAAGGTTGCCAGCATAGACGGCACATCATATCTATTTGATGAACCTGAACCAAAAACGCCAAGAATGCCACACATAATTTAATTTCTCTGTTTGATGTACTTTTGTCAAACTCCGTTACCTCGGTGGTGTACCTCCCTTATTCGATATCCCACCTTACCCGAGCGCCGATCTAGCCTATTAATGACCCTCTAGATCCCTCCAAGGACAGAGCATATTTACAGATAAAAAACTGATAATTTGGATACTTTACTTTAGCATATTGATTGGTTCTATTACCAAAAATGAAAAAACACGGCTTGGAAAACAGTTATAATTTATTTGAGTGGGCAGAAGCGGGGAAAACACCATATCTTCTTCCATAAAAACAACGATGATTTATGATTATGCTTTAAATCGTGTTAGTAGAGGAGAGCGAAGCTAAGAGTTCAAAATTAGCCGTGACATTTTGTACATCATCTAAAGATTCTAAAGTATCTATTAGTTTAAGTAGCGATCGCCCTTGTTCAGCATCGGTTACTTCCACGGTATTATTAGGTATCCAACGTAACTCAGCTTCTTGAACAGGAAACCCTTTGGTAATTAAAGTCTGATTGAGATTTTCTAAATTACTAACTGCTGTAAACACTTCTGCACCCTTATAGTCTCGAGCGTCAATTAACTCATAACTATCAGCATCTGCTTCCAAACAAGCTTCTAACAACTCTTCCTCATCTACCTCTCCTTCTAAAATCACTACCCCTTTTTGCTCAAACATCCAACTGACACAACCAGTTTCCCCTAAATTTCCCCCATTTTTGCTAAATGCAGCCCGCAAATCCGCCGCCGTGCGATTGCGATTATCAGTAAGTGCTTCTATGAGTATCGCTACACCACCGAGTCCATATCCTTCATAGCGAATTTCTTCTAAAACAGTACCATCTTCATTATATGTCCCAGCACCTTTGGCGATCGCCCTTTCAATATTATCGTTGGGTATGCCGGCAGCTCTGGCTTTGTCAATAGCCGTTCTTAATTGAAAATTCGCCATCGGATCGGGAATGCCATGACGAGCCGCGACAATTATGGCACGGGAAAGCTGAGTAAAGGTTTTCCCTTTTTTGGCATCAACTCTAGCTTTTTGACGTTTAATATTAGCCCACTTACTATGTCCTGCCATAGTTTCTGATAATCTTTGATTGTTGATTATTATATAGTTTTATTCGACTATAGCAATTTCCAGAGTCATGAGGTACACTTTAGTACCGCTGCGCACCAAGTCACGCATTCAAAAGGCTTATTGAATAAGGGTTTCCCGTCTTTTGAATGGTAGAAGGACTTACGCCGTCGTGTACTAGGTACACAATCCACAATCAACTATCAACAATCAACAAAAGCTAGGTTATATGAGTGTACTTCATAAGTATGAAAAAAGCTATAATTTTGCTCATTAATTACTTCTACTAAAGGTAAGATAGTCTAGGTACCACCTCTGTACTCCTGCTCTTAGTTTCATCCCATCTTTTTTTAAGAATAAATTTATCACAGACATTTTTTAAAACTCCATTTCAAGCATATCATTAAATTCAACACATTACCCCGATAATTTTTAAATCATGTGTCAAATCTCAGGTAACATCAAAATAGGAGTTAGCAGTGATAAAATGAATCAACAATCAACAATTAACTAATCAACAATTAACTAATAACAAATGAATGCTGATGCAATGATCGAAAGCTATATTAGAGGAGAAAGAAATTTTACTCATATTGATTTGTCTAGAGAAGACATTATTCAAGTCAATCTTACCGAAATTGATTTAGGTCGCAGTAACTTAGATTGGTCAAATCTGAGCGGTACAGATCTTAGTGGAGCTAATCTTAGTCATGCTGATTTAAGTCATTGCCGTTTGATTAGTGCTAAGTTGATTGGTGCGAATTTAGCTAATGCTGATTTAAATAATGCCGATTTAAGTTGGGCTAATTTGAGTGAAGCAGTTCTGATTCGGGTCGATTTGAGTTACGCTAATTTGGGTAAATCTTTCTTAGCTAATGCTAATTTTATTGGTGCTAATTTAAGGGAAGCAAACTTAACTGGAGCTAATCTTACAGGGGTAAATTTTAGTAGAGCAGATCTTACCGGTGCCAATTTAAGCGGTGCCAATTTAATTGGTGCCGATTTCAGTAGAGTAGATCTTAGTAACGCCGATCTTAGTGGTAGTGATTTAAGTGAAGCCAATCTCGATCATGCCGATCTCAGTGGCAGTAAATTATCTAATGCCGATTTAAGTGAGGCAATTTTACAAGGTGCAAATTTACGCAAAGCTAATCTCAGGGGTGCTAACCTCAGTGGTGCTATTTTAAGAGCAATGAATATTAGTAGAGTCACTTTATCTACTTTGCAACCTAAAAAAGATGAAAAAAGGCAAATTAACTTTAATTGTGCTAATCTTAATCAAGTTAATCTTCGGGGTGCTAATCTTAAAAATGCTAATTTAAAATATGCACAGTTACATAATAGTAATATGCTAGAACTTGACCTTAATCGTGCAACTATGATTGATGTGTGTTTAAGAGATGTCGATCTCAGAAATGCTAACCTTCGCAATAGCTCCTTACAAGGAATTGATCTTACGGAGACTACTATGCCTGATGGTTCAATTCATCCATAATTATTGATTGTTGATGGTTGATTACAGAGCGGATGGAAAAATAATTATGATGCTTAATCTTCAGAAATATTGGTGGAGGATTACTTTTTTTACCATCTTAATTAGTTTGAATAGTTGTCAAAATCAACAGAAAATATTTCGTCGGGAACCTTTACCACAAGATAATTTAATTCAAGTCTATTTTAATCATAATTATAGCAAAGGAGCAGATTATATTGAACCTTACCGTAAAATAAAGAGAATGGGAGATAATTTAGAACAAATAATTATTGAGCAAATTAACTCTGCTACCTCGACCATAGATTTAGCTGTACAAGAATTAAATTTACCTAAAATTGCCCAAGCATTAGTAGTACGTCATCAAGCAGGTGTAAAAGTTAGGATTATTTTAGAAAATACCTATAGCCGCCCTCTAAGTCAACTCAATCCTAACAATGACAGAGAAATTAACCGCTATCATGAATTTGTTACTTTAGCTGATACTAATAAAGATAAAATATTAAGTAAAGCTGAAATTAATCAAAATGATGCTTTAGTTATCTTAAAAAATGCGGGTATTCCCATCATAGATGATACTGATGATGGTAGTAAAGGTAGTGGTTTGATGCATCATAAATTTTTAGTAATTGATAACCAGAAAGTAATTACAGGTTCAGCTAATTTTACCTTCAGTGGTATTCATGGAGATTTTAATCAGCCTGAAACTAGGGGAAATGCCAATCATATCTTAGTTATTAATAGTCAACAATTAGCTAATATTTTTACCCAAGAATTTAATTATATGTGGGGTGATGGCGTAGGGGGTAGGCTCAATAGTAAATTTGGACTAAAGAAACCTTTTCGTGGTCCCAAAACCCTAATTATTGGTGATAGCACGGTAACGGTTAAATTTTCACCAACCTCTCGCCAAAAATCTTGGCATCAAACTACTAATGGCTTGATTGGAGAGACTCTCAAGCAGGCGTTTAATTCAGTTGATTTAGCTTTGTTTGTATTTAGCGATCAAGCCATTGCTGATATTCTTCAACACAGTCATCACCAAGGAGTAATAATAAGAGCATTAATCGATCGTAATTTTGCTTTTCAATCTTATAGTGAAGGTTTAGATTTATTGGGAGTAGCATTAACTAATAAATGTAAATATGAAAAAAATAATAATCCTTGGTTAGTTCCCATACAAACAGTCGGAGTTCCTAACTTTGTCTCCGGAGATAAACTTCATCATAAATTTGCTATAGTAGATAAGATAAAAGTAATTACAGGTTCTCATAATTGGTCAGCTTCAGCTAATTATCAAAACGATGAGAATTTATTAATCATACAAAACTTAACAGTTACTGCTCATTTTGTACGAGAATTTGAACATATTTATCAAGATTCTATTTTAGGTACTCCAGCTTATGTAGATAAAAAAATACAAGCAAATAAAAGCCAATGTCCTAACCTTAATTAACAGTTTATTTATTATTAATAGTTAATAGTTAATGATAACGATTAATAGTGAAGATTACTCCACGATTACCCTATTCAAATGAGCGACAATCAACCCGCTTTAAGTATATATCCTGAAAAAATTATATAAATTTCAAAAAAAATAAGTGTTATTACTGTCAATAATTTCCGTAACTTTACTATGATTTTACTTGGTTACAGTTAATATACTGATGTTAGGGTAGTTTTTTAATTAGCAATTTTCCTAAAATTTAACCTAATGTTTAACGTATCATCCTCAGAGATAACTTCTCAACTATGCTGTTCTCCTACTTCGTCTTCAACTACTGACCAAAAAATCCATCATATCAACACAGGACGAGTGCTACCTACTAAACATAATCCCTCTCAATCTCTTTATTTATTAATCATTGAAGACGCAAAAAATCAAAGATTAATTTATTTAGATTGTGATCTATACAATTTGGGTCGAAGCACTGATAACTCTATTATAATTTATGATGGACAAGTATCTCGCTATCATGCAACTATAACCAAAGAATATAATGAGGATAAGAAAATATTTTTTTATCAAATATGGGATGGAAATTTACAAGGAAAAAGAAGTAGTAATGGTGTCTATATTAATGGCAAAAAATTTTTTAAAAAGTATCTTGAACATGGAGATTTAATTAGATTTAGTGATACTGCTAAAGCTCGATATTTTGTTATTGATAGAAATTCTAAATTAATTGATATTTTTAAAAATATAAACCCTCAAAATAAAGAGGATAAAACTAGTAATAAAAAAGATGATAATAAAATTACTTTAAATGCTAATCAAGATTTTTGGAAAGAAATTGACCGCGATCAATATAACTACTTATCCAGATTAGCTTCTTTTTCAGAATTAAGTCCTTATCCAATTATTGAACTTAACTTAAAAGGAAAAATTACTTATTGTAATCCAGCAGCTCTCTTAAAATTTAAAGAACTACCTCAACAAAAATTGGCTCATCCTGTTTTGATTGATTTACTTAAATCAAAAGATAAAATTCAGGGAAGTTTATTTGTTAGAGAAGTAATAATTGATGAACAAGTATTTGAGCAATATATTCACTATTTACCTGAATTACAATTGATTAGAAGTTATATTTTTGACTTTACTGAGCGCAAACAAATTGAGGCAAAATTGAGAGATAGTGAAGCAAAATATAGGGCGGTAGTTCAACAAACTTCTGAAGGAATTTTTCTGGTTGATGCCAATAGTAAACAAATTATCGAGGCTAATCCTGCGGCTAGTAAATTATTAAATTATTCTTTATCAGAATTAACTAATTTTAAAATAGGTCATTTTTTGGTAAATGATGATGATATTCTAAATGAGTATCTGTCTAAATCAAAGCATATTAAAGATAATCTTAGTATCGAATTAGAATTTTATACTAAACAGAAAAATAAAATTGATGTCGAAATCAGTGCTAATTTAATTAATTATCATAATCAAGAAATGTTTTGTTTCGTATTTCGAGATATTACTAAACGGAAACAGTTAGAAGCAGAATTAAAATATAATGCTTCCCATGATATTTTAACTGGATTATCTAATCGTAATTTATTTAACGAGTATTTAAGTAAAGCTTTAGCAACTGCCAAGAGAAATAATATTTTCATGGCAGTCATGTTTCTTGATTTAGATCATTTTAAATATATAAATGATAATTATGGTCATGATGTAGGCGATGAATTATTAAAAGAGTTCGCCCAAAGATTACAAGCTTGTTTAAGATATGAAGATACTATTGCTCGTTGGGGAGGAGATGAGTTTACTATTTTATTACCTCAGATTGATAGTAAAAATAATGTCATGAAAATTGTCCAAAGAATTGATCATTCTTTGCAAAAACATTTTCAGATAAATCAATATAAAATTCAAGTACAAACTAGTATTGGTATTGCTCTTTATCCTCAAGATGGTAACAAAATAGAAATACTGCTCAAAAAAGCTGATATTGCTCTTTATTGGGCAAAAGAAAGGGGAAGAAATAATTCCTTATTCTATAGTGATAATTATAATAATGGCTAACGGTTGATGGTTATTTCATTTCAGCGATCGCCCCTCTAGTCATATTAGCGATCGCCTCATCAGTCGCTCTCGGGAGTTGATAATATTTACCTGCCGCATATTTAGCCAGCTCCTTGCCAAACCCAGTAGAAACAAACTTCTTCTCAGTATCAATGACCAATAATTTTATGCCTAAAGCCCTGATTTTGGCAGCAATTTCTAATAATTCACCCTTAATATCTGGTTTCTCGCCCTCCGGTAAAGTATCCCCCAAAGAACGTGCCAAAGGAATATTACCCCGTCCATCAGTAATCGCTACAATCACCACTTGACCGATATCACCTGACATTTTGGCATTCATCCCCACATGAACTGCTTGCGTCAATCCATGGGCTAGAGGCGAACCGCCACCACAGGGTAAAGTTTCTAAACGGCGCTTAGCTAAAGCAATCGAACGAGTAGGAGGTAACAAGACGTTGGCTTGTTCCCCTCGGAAGGGAATTAAAGCCACCATATCTCGATTTTCGTAAGCTTGAGTCAATAGCCGCATCACCGCTCCTTTAGCCGATTGCATGCGATTGAGAGCCATGGAGCCAGAAGCATCCACCACAAAGACGATTAAAGCCCCTGCTTTGCGTGCTAGGCGTTTTGACCTCAAATCTCCCTCTTCTACCACGATACGGCGATTAGGATGGCGCTGGCGGCGACTTTTTTGGTAGGGTGCAGCAGCTCGAAGGGTAGCATCTACAGCAATGCGTCTGACTTTACCTTTAGGTATCATCGGTTTAACATAACGCCCTCGATCTTCAGAAAAAATCAGACTGCGAGCGCCGGACTTGCCCTGGCGTTGGGCCATTTGCGCAAAATATAACACGCTGGGATCGAGGAGTACTCCTTCTACATCAAAAACAAATTCTTCGGGGATGCTAGGAGGCTCTTGTTGTTCTTGTTCTTCGTTTTCTTTCTCTTCCTCTTGCTCCTCCTGTTCGCTCTCATCTTGTGGTTGTTCGGTTGGGGGTGGGGGCGGAGGTTGCATTTGCTCTTCAGGAGGGGTTTGCACTATGGTAGAACGAGGGACAATCACTAATTCTACTGCTTTACGTAAATCATCAGCAATAATCTGGTTACGTCCTTCTAAGGCTGCCACTGCTTTGGCAACCCGCAGGGCAAAAATTTCGGCGCGATGTCCTTCTACTCCCCCTCGGATGGCTTCTTCTACTAAATATTTAATCTGAGCGTGGGTAATTTGGACATCTTTTAACCATTCCCTAGCTAGGATAATTTCGGTTTTGAGATTGTCGAGATCTTCGTTATATTGCTCAATAAACTTCTGGGGCGAGGCAGCATAGTTAATCGCTTGCTCGACAGCTTCTACTCTCTGATCCAAAGCCAGAACGCCATCAGCAGAGAGGGTAATGGCAATGCGATCTAGTAAATGTTCCCGTAAAGCTCCTTCTTCCGGATTATAGGTAGCGATGAGCAGAGATTGGCAAGGATGAGAAAAACTAATCCCTTCTCGTTCAATTTGGTTACGCCCTTCGGTTAAAACACTCAGGAGTTGATTGGCAATTTCATCATCGAGTAAGTTAATCTCATCAATATATAGTACCCCTCGATGGGCTTGGGCGAGCAGCCCAGGTTGAAATACCGGTTCGCCTCGTTTGATGGACTCTTCTACATCTACCGAACCTAAGAGGCGATCTTCTGTTACTCCGAGAGGAATTTGCACGAAAGGTGCCGGGATGATTTCAGTAGGAATATCTTGGCTATCGCTATATAAACTTACGCTGCCATCGTCCCATGCTTCCGGTGCATGAGGATCGCAATGGAAAGGGTTATTTTTAATAACTTCAATGGGGGGGAGTAAAGCATGAATACCCCTAGCCATGACAGACTTAGCAGTTCCCCGTTTTCCGGCGATCGCCACACCGCCTAGTCCAGGATCTATCGCAGCTAGGAGGAGAGCAAGTTTAATCGCTTCTTGTCCGACAATCGCACTCAGGGGAAAACTAAGATTAGCTGGCGTTGGTGTTAAGGTAGGCATTAATTTGATTAATTACGGCTGAATCTATATATTACCTAATTCTACTTTCAGTAGAGGACAACTTTTTTTCTTAACGGTAGTTTTTATCAACCACTGCCTGCTGCAAAGCAGATCCCATCGCGATCGCCATGATTATAATTTAAGAGAATATTCTCAATCTTGATAAATTTGACGTAATTCTTCTAAATTGTTAACGGTTAAAAGTAAGCAAACATCCGTTTCGCCATACGAGATGAAGGACGTAATTGTATTTCATTGATGATTAAAAACTCCCCAATTTTTGGGCTAAAAGCTTTAATTAAAACATCAGAATCTCTGCTTATCCATTGGAATTTTTCGGAGATGATTTCTCTGCTTTCAGCGTCTTGGATATTTGTAATCCATTTTACCCACTGATTCGGAGACAGGCTAATTAATCTTTTACTACCAATATCAGCTTTTTTGACCATTTCCCTTTCATCTGTTTTCGGGTGCTGGGGTAATTTTGCTTTTGATTAGTGCCCTTTAATCTTAATTATACTGTTTGGAAGAGGGGCGATCGCTAAAAGCTACTGGTGGAATGCAGAATTAAGAATGCAGAATACAGAATTAAAAATCCTTATTTTTCAATACTTATAAGAATTCTAAACTCCCGTTTCATTTACGCCCTTTACCACTACATGCTTTGCCTGTACGCAGAGCAACACGAAGGGATCGCTGTTAATTTAGTAAGGTGAACGCCTTCTAATAAAAATCTACTCCAGAATTAAGAAAGCCAATAATCGTAGCTTAACGGTGAGTATGTCAAGAGCATTATTGATTGATTATTGGGCGTCGATCGCCGATAATTGATTATTGTTGTACATCGGAGTTAAAATTTTGGGTGTCGAACTGCGAAGTTACGTCTATTTGGACAGATTACAACCTCAACACGCAGCTTATATCGGTACGGTAGCACTAGGATTTTTACCTTTACCGGGAGATGCTTCTCTATGGATTGAAATTTCACCAGGCGTTGAAATCAATCGGATTACTGATGTAGCTTTAAAATCGGCGGTGGTACGTCCCGGAGTTCAATTTGTAGAAAGACTTTATGGACTCTTAGAGATTCATTCTAGTAACCAGGGAGAAACTAAAGCTGCTGGTAATGCCATTTTACGAGCATTGGGAGTATCTCAGAGAGATTGTCTCAAACCTGAAGTGGTTTCTAGTCAAATTATCCGCAATATTGATGCCTATCAAGCCCAAATTATCAATCGCAATCGTCGCGGACAAATGTTGCTTGCCGGGCAAACTTTATATGTATTAGAGGTACAACCTGCTGCCTACGCCGCTTTAGCTGCCAATGAAGCAGAAAAGGCTGCTTTGATTAATATTCTCCAAGTGCAAGCAGTAGGTAGTTTTGGCCGACTTTATTTAGGGGGAGAAGAAAGAGATATTAAAGCAGGGGCAGCGGCGGCTTTAGGGGCGATCGAAAATGTGGCTGGACGTGCATCGGGGAAAACTATTAATCAATAGTAGTTGAGAGGGGATAATTATTTTTATGGCCAATCAAAAATATTTAGAATTACTGAAACAAGATGTTGCTCAATGGAATCAATGGCGAGAGTATTATCCCGAGCTTCAGATTGATTTAAGCGGCGTCAATCTCAGTAACTGCTATTTAATGGGTGCGAATTTGCAAGGAATTAACTTAACTGAGGCTAATTTTATTGGCAGTGATTTAAGAGGGGCAAATTTACGGGAAGCTGATTTAACCGAGGCTAATTTTATCGGTACCAATCTTCGGCAAGTTAATTTAAGAGCTGCCTATTTAATTGGTACTAAATTAAACAGAACTAATTTGAGCGAAGCTGATTTAATTGAAGCTAACTTAAGTGAAGCCGATCTAACTAGGGCTAATCTGTATGAAACCGAATTAACTGGCGCATATCTTTATAAAACTAACTTTTCTTCTGCTAATTTAATTAATACTCATCTAATTAAATCTTACTTATTTGCTGCTAATTTGAGTGATAGTCTTCTAGAAGAAGTAGATTTAAGATGGTCTAATTTAGCTAAAGCTAATTTTACTAGAGCCAAGTTAATTAAAGTTAAATTAACAGGGGCTAATCTGAAATCAATTGTCAATTTGATAGTTGATAGTTGTGAACCACTAACCACTAACCATCAGTAATGGCTGTTTATCAAGATAGAGAAGCTTTTATTCCTTATTGTCGTCAAGAAATTATTGAACTTTGTTTGAGAGATGGTAAACTTTCTCCCCAACAAGCCCAGAAATTTCGGGATTTTTGTCAAATTCTTGCTGCTTATTATCACTTTAAATTTCATCATCTTTTAGAAACTTTAAAATCTAATTTTATTCCCTTCAATCCTGACGAAAACATTAAAACTAATTTTCCAGTAGATGTAACTCAAAAGGAGCAAATGGAAGCGGAGTTAATTACTAATTTACAACAACTATTAGAACAGGCAAATTATCTTCCCCTTTCTCAGAAAAGCTTAGAAAGAGCCTTTAAAAAAAGAACTTTAATTGAACTCGATACTCAAGTTAATTTTAATGATTTTGATTGGATGATTTGTTACTGCCGGGGTGATATTTATCAAACAACTCTATTAAAAAAATGGTTTTGGTTGAAAAAAAGGCCCCAAAATATTGATGTTTTTGAAAGAGTTGCTTTGCTAATTAAGTATAAAGACGAAGATTACTTTGACCATAAAAACAACAATGATTTAACATTTAATCCCGGCAAAATCTATGTTTATCTATATAAAAATATTCCCAAGTATGACATTAATTTTATCTTCCCCAACGTCAAAATAAAAATGACTTGGAAGGATAGAATTATTTTAATAATTGCTGCTATTGGTGCAGCAATACCAATGTTTTTGAAAGTTTTACCTCGTCTGTTACTAATTATAGGTATTATTCTATTTATTACTATGGGAAAGTCTCCTATCGAACAATTAAAAGTACGTAAGGAAGATGTAGAAAATATAATGCCAATCTTGGTAACAAGTTTATCCTTATTAGTCACTTTTGGTGGCTTTGCTGTCAAGCAATATATTAGCTATAAAAATAAACAAATTAAATTCCAGAAAGATGTAACTGAAACTTTATTCTTTCGTAAACTTGCAGTTAACTTAGGTGTATTTCAATCCTTGGTTGATGCAGCAGAGGAAGAAGAGTGTAAAGAAATCATCCTTGTTTATTATCACTTAATCACTAGTGAATCAGAACTTAACCCTGAAAAGTTAGATGATAAAATTGAAGCATGGATGGATACTAACTTTGGTACTAAGATAGATTTTGATATTCAAAATACTCTTCATTGTTTAACTAAGATTAAAGGTAAGATTATGATAGATAAAAATGGTAAAAACAGAGAAATAGAAACATCCTTACTCAGTTATGATAATCAAGGTAATTGTCAAGTATTATCTCTCGATGAAGCTAAACAAGTAATTGATTATGTATGGGATAATGTGTTCAGTTACGCTAATGGCTAGTGGTTGAATGCAGAATTAATAATGCAGAATGCAGAATGAAAAAGCCTTGATTTTCGGTACTTATACAAATTTTAAACTCCCGTTTCATTTATGCACTTTACCACTAGCTTATATCGGTAGAAGTCTTATTCTCCCTGCTCATGTGTATAACTTAGAGTTTCTCTCTGATAGGGAAAGGTAGCGATCGCCAAAAACAAGCGTGCTCGGGTACGATTAGTCCTTTTACTCATTCCCCCCAGTTTGTATTATATTTGTTCACAAATTGATTGCTTTCGCCAACAGAGTCATAATGATCGCGATACAAAAGTTTACTCTTAATCTCCCAGTGCAAAAATTTGATTTGCTGTTATCTTCAATTCTGGTAAAGCTTGAGAAATAATTATCTTTTCCCCTCGAAATTGCTGAACCTGATATTCTCCATCTATCAATTGATAAACCGATATCGTTGGTTGCTTCGGATCGCCAATATAACGTTTACCCCCCAAACCCAGATAATCTACAATCCAATACTCAGGAATTTCTAAACCCTCATAATCAACCAATTTATGACCATAATCATCCCGCCAATTTGTACTAACCACTTCAACAATTAGCTTCACCGTTTTGCCCTGAGTAATAGTAGAGCGTTTTTTCCATAAAGGTTCGTTCTTCAGAGCTTCATTATCAAGCACGACTACATCAGGAATATAACAAGTCTTATCAGTGTCTATCGGTTTAATAAATGCTTGACGAGGAATACTGTAAGGTAACTCAAAACGCTCAATTTGTACGCCAAATTTAACTCCCAGAAAACCAGCTACTTGCTCATGTGTTCCTGTCGGTTGCATCTCAAACACCACTCCATTGCGTAATTCATAGCGACCATAACCATCTGGATACCAATCGCAAAATTCATCTAAGGTCATTAAATCAGTTGAAAGTTCTGCAATCATCATCAATCCTTTACTACTATCTCCGACGGGGAGAATCAAGTCATAGCAGTTGGCTCCTACCCGTGATGGAAGCATGTCCGCAAATTTGCTTCCTTCCATCTCATATTGTAACACCTACGATAGGACAATCCTGCTAATTGATGCCTCAATCGACCTCTTCTACTCACTCAAAGGGATTCTAGATTCATATTACGAGGAATCTTAATTGCTTCCCTACTTGTCTTTGAGTAAACAGGAGCAAATTTTTGCTATCCTTAATGACAATAACCTTTTGTGAGGAGATCAACTAAAATGCAACAATTGGTCAAAGAAGCTACCAATCATTTTCAAAAAAATACTTGTCCAGTTAATTCTTATAATGAATGGGATCCTCTGGAAGAAATTATTGTAGGTCGTTTAGAAGGTGCAATTATTCCTCCGTATCATATTACTGTCACTTACAATATTCCCGCCTCTACAGCTAGATTGTATCGTTTCTTTGCGGGTCGTCGCTATCCCAAATTTTTGCTCAAAAAAGCACAACAAGAATTAAATGAATTTATTCGCATTCTTAAATCAGAAGGTGTAACCGTCAGAAGACCTGATATTATAGATGGAACTCGTCAATTTAAGACCCCTGATTGGAAGTCTAAAGGTTTTTGTACTGCTTGTCCCCGGGATGGTTTTTTAGTAATTGGAGATGAAATTATTGAAACTCCTATGGCTTGGCGATCGCGCTATTTTGAAACTAGAGCCTATCGTCCCCTATTTAAAGAGTATTTTAATCAAGGTGCAAGATGGACTGCGGCTCCGAAACCAGAATTAACCGATGATTTATATGATTATAAATTTACCCCTCCGCAAAAAGGCGAACCACTCAAGTATGTAATTAATGAATATGAACCTGTATTTGATGCCGCAGATTTTACTCGTTGTGGAAAAGATATTTTCTTTATCAAAAGTAATGTGACTAATTCGGCTGGAGTTACTTGGTTAAGAAGACATTTAGGAGATAAATATACCCTCCATGAATTAGAAAATATTTGTCCTACCCCCATGCACATTGACTCTAGTTTTGTTCCCCTGGCACCAGGTAAAGTCTTAGTCAATCCTGAGTATATTAATGTAGATAAATTGCCGAAAATACTTAAATCTTGGGATGTTTTAGTTGCCCCTGAACCCAAGCCAGTCTCTGGGGTTCCTTCGATGTGTAGTAAATGGATTAGCATTAACGTATTAATGTTAGATGAAAAAAGAGTAATTGTGGAAAAAGATCAAGAACCATTAATTAAAGCTTTTAAAGACTGGGGTTTTGAACCTATTCCTTGTCCATTTATTAATTTTGTTCCTTTTGGTGGTTCTTTCCATTGTGCTACTTTGGATGTAAGAAGAAGAGGTGAACTAAAATCTTATTTCTAAGTACACATATCTTAAGTTGAAGATTGTAGATTTTAGAGGATAGATTTGAGATTGACCCATGCGCTCAAAGCAAGGGCTTGCGTTTATCCAATCTGCAATCTCCTCTCTTCAATCTAAAATCATTAGGTCATGGTGAAATTAACTGGAACTATTAAAGTTTCGTGTTTGTTATCAACAACATATATCAGCAAATTTCGTCAAAATAGACTTTATATAGCGAAAAAATTTCCCATTTCCCATTCCCTATTCCCTATTCCCTGTCTTGCTGAAAATGTTAAATTAATTTTGCCCAGGTACTTAAGGAAATTAATTGTCACCTTTAAAGTCTACTTATAAAAAAATCTAAAGAATCTTGACAGAAAATGAAACAGGGATCTTCATTTCGGAAAAATTGTCTTATGCTAGGAAGTGGAACATATATCTAAAAGCAAGATAGGTATAGTATAAATATTTTATTCTCCCTCAATTACTGGAGTTGGTGTTATCCCCACGCCCCACACCAATCGGATTACTTCTGCGATTGTGGATCTACGAAGGACTTTGTTGATAAATCGCTTCCTAAAACGCAAAAAGCAGCCCCATAAAATGGATCGCTGTAAGGGCATTCATCTGCCTCGAAATTTTCAGAAATGTACTTGCGATCGCTTTTTACTGCTTCAACATGAAGTCCTCTCTCTCTAAGCACGTTATCGAGTCTTTCCAAAACTTCATTGGTTGTCAGTGTTCTCAAACGCTTCTGAGCTTGTTGTACAGCAGTTGCAAGTGAATATGATTCACTTAGTTGCTGATAAAAGAAATCCATAAAGAGTAATGTTGAAAACTCGTCAACCTGCCACAAAGGCGCAACAACTGATTTAGCACCACCAATTAATAGAGCTGTCGGTACACCGATTGGCTCATCTGCCGTACTAGAAACTTCTGCCGCATGACAAGATAACTACAGCAGTATCAATCCCTGGAAAGTACTCTACAAATGCTCCCAAAGCAGTTAAGTTTTCATCTGATTCTGAGTATTTTCTATCTTCTCTTGGACCTGTCTCAAGTCCAGCACCTAAACCGAAGAATCGTTGATCCTGGTATCCATGTGCAGAGATATGTATCCAATAAGTGCCGTTTGCTACTTCTTTAATTTTCGACCACTTTAATGGTGAGCGTATAATTTCTTTATAAGTAGATAGTTTTCTGCTTCATCAAATGCTTTTTCAACATCATCAAGGCTAGCTTCATGGTTTTTCAAAAGATTGAGCTTTGCAGTTGCAATACATTGGTAACAAGTTAAGCAGGGAAGTAAGTTGTCAAGGGACGTTTAGAAGTAAATTGGAAGAAAAACTGCTCTGAGCCTCTCTGTTTTTCTGGAAAGGGAGCAATTATTAACTTTTGCCCTTGTTTTCGCTCTCTTTTGACGATGCCTAAAATTTTCTGGTTCTCAGGATTAGCAAAATATTTAACGGGGTCAGAAGCTTCTCCTCGACTCGCAGCGCCATGAAAATAATAAAGACCACGATAAATCATTTCTAAGGAGATACGGTCAAAAGGAAGAGAGAGTTCATCGGCTACAGCATCCCCTAAATCGACTAAAACAGCATAAAATAGCCAAGTCGCCCAAATCTGCAACTTAATCCCATTGAGAGAACCCGTCCAAAGATAACTTAATCCTAATAATCTTTTGACCAGATTAAAAGCATCTTCAATTCGCCAACGTTTTTGATATAAGTCAATGACGACGTAAGGAGGCAAAACTTCTGGGTCAAGCACCGAAGTTAAATAGGAACGCCAGATTTTCCCGACTTTAATTTCAATGATTTAATCGATGGGGTGAGTAAATTGGTTAAGTGTTCGGCAATAACTTGAGCCTCTACCATGGGGCGTTGTTTTTTCTTGGCATGGTCGCGGTTAGTTTTTCGGGTCATTTCTGTTTCTCATAGCTTATTACCTGTTATTTTGGCATAAATGTCCTTCTCCTTTTCCCATACGCTCGAAATCGTTTTTAAACTATCCTTGACATTTTGTTCGCTCTTTTAACTTGTGACGAATGGGTCTATGCTAATGGATAAGGACTTGCTATTTCCAAAAATGTTATCGAGAAGCAGCATATATTTTGACTCTTATTACTATCTTGAAAGGTCTACTACTAATATACTTCAATCGTCATGGTACAAAGCGGCAGCCTTAGTAGCATTAATGTAATCACTATAACTACAAAGATTGTCCTCTAGATCCGGGACAAAAGCCTGTTTAAAGTCTACTTATAAAAAAAAGCTAAAGAATCTTCACAGAAAATGAAACAGATATATTAATTTAGGAAAAATTGTCTTATGCTAGGAAGTGGAACATATATCTAAAAGCAAGATAGGATAAGTAACCGTGAATATTCCTGGTAACATCATTACTCTAATTGCAGGTATTTTACTAACTCTGATCAGCTTGTGGTACGGTCAAAATCATGGCTTAATGCCAGTAGCAGCCTCCCAAGGGGCTGAAGACGTTGACGGCGTCTTTAATTTAATGATGACCATTGCTACAGGGCTATTTCTTTTAGTAGAAGGAATTTTAGTCTATTGCCTGTTTAAATTTCGCAGACGTAAGGGAGATCGAACTGATGGACCTTCGATTGAAGGGAATGTCCCCTTAGAAATGCTTTGGACAGCCATCCCTACAGTAATTGTTTTCGTTCTCGCCATTTATAGTTTTGAGGTGTATAACAGTATTGGCGGTCTAGATAGAGTTAACTCCAGAGATGTTGCCCACCAAGAAATAGCAACAGAAGATGCTTCCGGGCAGATGATTGCCTTGAATCTAGAGCATCAAAATATCGCTTTGGGTATTGGTCCTTCTGTCACCAAAGAAGGGGACAAACCATTACAAGTTAACGTTAACGGTATTCAGTATGCTTGGATTTTTACCTATCCCGATACGGGAATTGTCTCTGGAGAACTCCACGTTCCTGTCAACAAACTCGTACAATTAAATATCAGTGCAGGGGATGTACTTCATGCTTTCTGGGTACCGGAATTGCGTTTAAAGCAAGATGCTATACCTGGTAGAGATGCCACCATAGCTTTTAGTGCTAATCGCCAAGGAGATTATCCGATTATCTGTGCTGAACTTTGTGGTGCATATCACGGTGGCATGAAATCTGTGCTTCATGTTGAAAGTGAAGAAGATTATCAGCAGTGGTTACAAGATAACACCATTGCCGAGCAAGACAACTTAGATAAAACAGTGGCGCTTAATGCTGGTCATCTTTCTGAGGGTGAATTTTTATCTCTTTATACTCAAGATATAAGTGTCAATGATGATAATTTAGAGCAATTGCATCATTTGTATCATCAACCAGGGGAACATCAATAACATCAAATAAATTTCAGATATTTTCATGAGTACATCAATTATTTCTCAACATCCACAAAGAAAGTGGCAAGATTACTTCACCTTTAATACTGACCATAAGGTGATTGGTATTCAATATCTGGTCACTTCTTTTCTTTTCTATTTCATTGGTGGGTCTTTTGCGGAAGTAGTACGTACTGAGCTAGCTACACCCGATCCCGATTTTGTTACTCCTGAAGTATATAATCAAATGTTCACTTTGCATGGCACAATTATGATCTTTTTGTGGATTGTGCCAGCAGGGGCAGCTTTTGCTAATTATCTTATTCCTCTGATGATTGGGGCAGAAGATATGGCTTTCCCTCGCCTCAATGCGGTAGCTTTTTGGATGCTTCCTCCAGGAGGTGTGTTACTTTTATGTAGCTTTTTTGTAGGAGCACCACAATCAGGATGGACTTCTTACCCCCCTTTGAGTTTAGTTAGTGGTCAATGGGGTGAAGAAATCTGGATTTTAAGTATTCTGCTAATCGGGACGTCCTCGATTTTAGGGGCAATCAATTTTCTCACTACGATCCTGAGAATGCGAATTCCCGATATGGATCTTCATAGTATGCCCCTGTTTTGCTGGTCAATGTTAGCAACTTCTGGTTTGATCTTGCTTTCCACTCCCGTTTTAGCAGCAGCCCTCATTCTACTATCTTTTGATTTACTCGCTGGCACGAATTTCTTTAACCCAGCAGGAGGTGGAGATCCGGTAGTTTATCAACATATGTTCTGGTTTTACTCTCATCCGGCAGTTTATATTATGATTCTGCCTTTTTTTGGGGTGATTTCTGAAATAATTCCGGTGCACTCCCGCAAGCCAATTTTTGGCTATCGGGCGATCGCCTATTCCAGTTTAGCCATTAGCTTTTTAGGCTTAATCGTCTGGGCGCACCACATGTTTACTAGCGGTACGCCTGGTTGGTTGCGGATGTTTTTCATGGCAGCTACCATGGTCATTGCCGTACCGACAGGAATTAAAGTCTTTAGTTGGTGTGCCACTATGTGGGGAGGGAAAATCGAATTCAATAGCGCCATGTTATTCGCCGTAGGTTTTCTCTCTTCTTTCCTGATTGGCGGTTTAACTGGGGTAATGGTGGCTTCAGTACCCTTTGATATTCACGTACATGACACCTATTTTGTAGTGGCACATATGCACTATGTCCTCTTTGGTGGTAGTGCCCTAGGGCTGTTTGCTGGTTTTTATCATTGGTTTCCCAAAATTACGGGGCGCATGGTGAATGAAAACTTGGGCAGGCTCCATTTCATCCTTACTTTCATCGGTTTAAATATAACTTTTATGCCGATGCACGAATTAGGATTATTAGGCATGAATCGCCGTATTGCCCTCTATGATGCTCAATTTCAGCCTCTTAATTTACTTAGCACTGCTGGAGCTTACATTTTGGCAGTTTCCACCGTGCCTTTTGTGATCAATGTTTTCTGGAGTTTAGTCAAAGGAAAAGAAGCAGGGCGCAATCCTTGGCGAGCTTTAACTTTGGAGTGGCAAACCACTTCACCTCCTATGATTGAAAACTTTGAGGAAGAACCAGTTTTATGGGCCGGTCCTTATGAATATGGGATTGATAGCGAAAGCGAATCTGAAGAGGAATCTGTCGCCGAAATGCTGGCAGAAGTAGGAGCTAACCAATAAATTTAGGTAATTAGGTCTTAGATTTGTTGATTATTCATTGTTGAAGCGTTCATTATTTTCCGCTATCAACTATCAACCATCAACCATCAACTAACAAATATGCAAAGTTCAGCAGTAGAAGCAACAGAAGTTACCCTTAACTATAAACAGGAAGAAGAAACTAGCCATCATGGTCATGCCGATTATCGCATGTTTGGCTTGGTTGTCTTCCTGATCGCCGAAAGTATGATCTTTTTAGGCTTGTTTAGTGCTTTTTTGATTTATCGTTCTGTGATGCCCGAATGGCCTCCTGAAGGGACACCAGAATTGGAATTGTTGGTACCTGCTATCAATACTACCATCCTTGTTTCCAGCAGTTTTGTGATGCACAAGGGACAAACTGCGATTAGAAATAATGATGTTTCCGGATTGAGGCTATGGTTTATTCTTACTGCCTTGATGGGAGCAGTATTTTTAGGGGGACAGTTGTATGAATATGCCCATACAGGTTTTGGTTTAAGTGATAATGTCTTTACCAGTTGTTTCTACGTTTTGACTGGGTTTCATGGTTTGCACGTTACTGCCGGATTATTATTTATCTTGGCGGTTTTGTGGCGATCGCGCTTGCCCGAACATTACTCTAGTGAGAAACATTTTGGTGTAGAAGCATCCGAACTTTATTGGCACTTTGTCGATGTAGTTTGGATTATTCTGTTTATCTTAGTTTATTTACTGAGCTAAATCAGTCGTTACTCCACGCTCCCTGGTTGTCGATCCCAGCACAACTATCAATGGGCGTGGAGTTAGCGATAAGGAATGAGGATTTAATAATACTATAGAATTGTAGGGTGTCGTTAGCGCGAAGCGCGTAACGCACCAAAGATTTAAGTTTTACACCTTATTTAATTCCGGTTCCTAAAAAAATCGTATTTATGCTAACTCGAGCCTAGATTAAATTAATCAGAATTGACTTTAATATTTTGAGTGTTAGGTAACTCTAAACAATAACCAGCACCATAGACTGTTTTAATATAGCGAGGACGACGAGGATCTGGTTCTAACTTAGTGCGTAAATGACGAATATGTACTCGAATAGTTTCAATATCATCATTAGGATCGTAACCCCAAACTTCTTTGAGGATGTCGCTAGGTGCAACAGTTTGTCCATGACGTTGCAATAAGCAGTGAAGTAATTCAAATTCTAAATGAGTTAGTTTTATTGTTTTATTAAACCAAACAGCCTCAAATCTTTCCGGAACGAGGGTTAAAGGTCCATAGTTAAGGATTTCTGACCGATAAATAGATGGAATACGTTCAGTACGTCTTAATAAGGCTCTCACCCGTGCTAACATTTCTTCAACTTCAAAGGGTTTGGTTAAATAGTCATCAGCTCCAGCATTAAAACCATCTACCTTATCTTGAGTTTGACCTAAGGCAGTTAACATTAACACGGGAATATCGGCAGTACGCTCATCCCTTCTCAGTCGCTGACAGACGGTAAAACCATCTAATTTCGGTAACATTAAATCTAGCATGATTAAATCTGGTTGCAATTGTAAAGCTAACGCTTGACCTTTGATCCCATCTTCTGCTTGAGATACATCATAACCTGCCATCTCTAAGTTAATAGAGACTAATTCAGAAATGGCGGGATCATCATCAATTACCAGTATTCGAGACATTACGATTTACGCTGATTATAATTTTTTCTAAAGGTTTAACTTGGACTTGAATAAAGAATCTTTATCTTATTTTAATGATTATAAGCAATATTTATCATTTAGTAATGCTAATTACTTATAATACCTGACCATTGTACTTTCTTTTCTTTGGTGCGACGATAGGAGAAGAAATACTCTGGTTGTTGATAAGTACAATAAGGAGCGATCGCCACTTTTGCTGAGGCTACCCCTAGTTGTTCTAATTGTAAACTAATAATTCTTCTTACATCTAACTTGACTTTAGCTGGTGCAGGATCTTCTAAAATAGGAGTGAGCGGTATTGCTCTTAAAATTTCCAGTATATCTTGGTCATCATCTATATTAGCGGCTGAGATCGCGCTTTTGCCCACTTCTACTGCTACTTCCTCACTAACTTGATATACTTCTCCATTAATAGCAGGACCGAGAGCAAAAATCAGATTTTCGAGGCGACTACCCATAGCTATAAAACTGGCGATCGCTTGCGGAACAATTCTTTGGGCAGTACCGCGCCAACCGGCATGGATAGCGGCTACTTTACCACTTTGACGATCGGCGATCAAGACGGGGGTACAATCAGCACTAGCTACCCACACTGACTGTTGGGAGCTTTCTGTAATCACACCATCAGCCTGCGAAAAAGTTTTTTCTCCTTGTTCATTGATCCTAACTTCAATTTCTGAAGGCTTTAAGACGGTATTACCATGAACCTGTTTGACTCGATAAGCGTTAGCAGTTGAGTGTAATACTTTAACCAACTCTTCTGGCGATCGCTGCCAAAATTGTTGAGTAAAAAAGCCATGTTGCCAGTTTTTAAGTAAACTACAAGTTAAATAGGGCATACCTTCCCAGTTATGCCATTCCCAATGATGAGTAGGAGTCATCGATGGAGATAAAATCGATCCCAAGAACACTCTCTAGACCTCTTATAATTATTATTTTACAGATATCTATATAACGTAAGTTGCTAGTTAAAAATTTTGTCTATTATTTCTGAGTTAGATCCCCCCTAGCCCCTGGTTGACTTATATTCACGGCGTTTACGCCCCCTAAATCCCCCAATCCTGGGGGACTTTTTTATCTTGTTCCCCCCCCAGAATTGGGGGGCTAGGGGGGCGAAAACCAGAAAATTTATTGTCTTGGTTATTTGTGTGTACACGGTAGC
>JAAUYA010426572.1_pt1 | contig 22003 bp, 19 predicted proteins | sample 7278161 | NCBI WGS metagenome assembly JAAUYA01 (sample SAMN14350120, study PRJNA611818) | marine sediment metagenome | isolation source: surface marine sediment (3m) | place: French Polynesia: Moorea | collected 2018-08
GCTGAACAGCGAGCTTTTACTTTTCTCCAAGACGGAGAAACGGAAGCAGGCTGGCTAACTTACCAAGAGTTGGACAGACAGGCAAGGGCGATCGCCTCTGCTCTCCAGTCTTGCCATCGCCAGGGTGAAAGGGCATTACTTCTCTACCCCTCTGGATTAGACTTTATTGCTGCCTTTTTTGGATGTCTATATGCAGGTATCGTTGCCGTTCCCGCTTATCCACCTAAGCGCAATCATAAGATGTCCAGATTGGAAGCTATCATAGCAGATGCCGAGGCTACAGTGGTACTTTCTACTACATCGGTGTTAGAAAAAACCAAGCATCGCCTAGTCCAAAATTCACAAAATTCCAAGCTGCACTGGTTAGCGACAGATAGTATATCTCCTGAGCTGGCTTCCCACTGGGAAAAACCTAATCTATCCGGAGATTCCCTCGCTTTTCTCCAGTACACTTCCGGTTCTACGGGGATGCCGAAGGGAGTGATGGTCACTCATAGCAACCTGCTGCACAATTCCAACCTGATTCATCAGTGTTTCGAGCATACATCTCACACTCATGGTGTAATCTGGTTGCCGCTTTACAACGATATGGGTTTGATTGGTGGAGTGCTACAGCCTCTCTACGGGGGGTTTCCAGTTACCTTGATGCCGCCAGCCTTGTTTCTCCGAAATCCCTTTCGCTGGCTACAGGCGATTTCTCGTTACAAGGCAACCACTAGCGGTGGACCGAATTTTGCCTATGATTTGTGTCTCAAGAGGATTAAGCCCGAACAGCTAGACCATCTTGACTTGAGTAGTTGGGAAGTGGCTTTTAGCGGTGCTGAATCCGTTCGTGCTCAGACGCTGGAACAGTTTGCCACTACTTTTGCCCCCTGTGGTTTCCGCCGAGAGGCATTTTATCCCTGCTACGGTTTGGCTGAGGCAACTTTAATTGTCTCTGGAGGATTAAAAAGCTCTCCGCCAGTTATTCGCCAAGTTCAGGAGCCAGCCCTCAAGCAAAACCGGATGGTAGCTGCTGCCAGTGAGGGAAAGGGTGTCCGAGCGATTGTGGGTTGCGGTGGGAATTTGGATGACCAAAAGATTGTTATTGTTGACCCTGAATCTTTAACCCGGTGTCCAGACGAGCGGGTGGGAGAGATCTGGGTATCAGGTCCGAGTGTAGCTCAGGGCTACTGGAACCGAACTCAGGAGACAGAACAAACTTTTGGCGCTTATGTACCAGATACGGGGGAAGGTCCGTTTCTGCGCACGGGGGACTTGGGATTTTGGCAAGATGGGGAGTTGTTCATCACGGGACGCCTTAAAGATGTGATTATCATCCGGGGACAAAACCATTATCCTCAAGACATTGAACTGACAGTAGAGGAGAGCTATCCAGCCCTGCGACCGGGGTGTGGAGTGGCCTTTGCCATAGAGAGTAAAGGCGAAGAGCGACTGGTCGTGGTTCATGAGGTGGAGCAGAGTTACCTGCGGAAGCTGGATATGGAAGAAGTGGTAAGGAGTATCCGTAAGGCTGTCACAGCCGAGCACGATCTACAAGTTTATGCCACGGTACTGGTAAAGACTGGGAGCATCCCCAAGACTTCCAGCGGTAAGATTCGGCGCCATGCTTGTCGTGCAGGATTTATTACTGGCAGTTTGGATGTAGTAGAAGATTGGAGCGAAAATCCCCAGTATAAAGTGAAATTTATGCATTTAAAGTCTGAGGTCGAATCCTTGATGCTGAGACTATCGACTTTTAAACAATTATCAAGGTAACACTGACCAGAGTCCGTTACCTAATTTTTGAGCTCTCTAACAGGCGTGCTGCGAAGCATATCCCTGCGGGATCGCCGGTTGGTCGCTTTTCACGGCTTCTTTGAATATCAAAACGAAAAACTTTGAGTAGTATGAGGTACATTTTATGAAGCGCATCTTAATTATCTATTATTCACACTCTGGGGATGTGGCTCGTTCAGCTCAATCTTTTGCCCGCTTTCTTGAGCAGTCTCCTGAGGTCGAACTAACTTGGGAGTGTATCAAACCGAAAGCTACTTATCCTTTCCCTTGGAACTTATATAGCTTTTTTGAGATTTTTCCTGAGTGTATCAACCAGGAGCCTCCTGAAATTGAGACACCAGAATTTAATCCCAATGACAAGTTTGATTTAGTGATTTTAGCTTATCAGGTTTGGTTCTTGGAACCCTCACTGCCGATTCAAGGTTTTCTCAAATCTGAATATGCTAAAGTATTGCGACAGACCAAAGTCATTACCCTACTTGGATGTCGTGGTATGTGGCACTCTGCCTCAGAAACGATGAAAAAGATGATTGCTCAAGCAGGAGGAATCCATATTGATAATGTGGTAGTCACTCATCAAGGTTCACCACTAATCACGTTTGTTACAACTCCCAGACTGTTGTTAACAGGCAAAAAGGATTCCTTATTGGGAGTATTGCCCCCAGGTGGCTTTCTGGATGAAGATATCGATTCACTTTCACGGTTTGGTCAGCGCATCGTGGATAAACTCAATACCTTGAGTGATTTGTCCCACTCATCGTTGTTTCAAGACCTCAATCCAGTCGAAGTGAATCCAGGCTATGTAATACCTGAACTGATTGGAAAGACACTCTATCGTCCTTGGGCAAAACTTGCTCGTTTGTTTGGAGTACGGGGAAGTTGGACAAGAGTGCCAATTATTATACTCTTTGCTTTGCAGCTTGTCCTCTTAATTCCGGTTGTTTTATTTATTTCGGGACTTATTAACCTAATTTTTAGTCCTTTGCTGCGAAATAAACTGTATAGCTATGTTCAGGTTCTTAAATCTACCGCTAGTGAAGTTTAGTCGGTTAAGTGCTTAGGTTTACTTTCTATCCCTAGCTGTACTCGGAAGGAGTTCTGGACAAGAGCCAAAAATATCCGGAATTTTATATTTTATTGATTTGGTTTGTTGACACTATTTATTAAGGAGGAAAAACTATGTCCACAGCATACATTAACGGAATTGGTGTATTTTTACCCAATGAGCCTGTCACCAACGATGAAATCGAAAATGTTTTAGGGATGGTTAATGGTAAACCTTCCCGTTCAAAAAAGCGTATTCTTAAAAATAACGGCATCAAAACTCGTTATTACGCTATTGATCCAGTTACGGGTGAACAGACTCATAACAATACTCAACTAACAGCGGCAGCGATCCAAAATCTTACTGAAAAAGTCAACTTTTCTCTAGAGGAACTAGATTGTCTTGCCTGTGGAACATCAGGTGCAGACCAGCTTTTTCCTCATCATGGACTCATGGTTCATGGTGAACTGGGATGTCCTCCTTGCGAGGTCGCTAGTACTGCTGGAGTATGTTGTGCAGGAGTGAGCGCCTTTAAATATGGCTACATGAATGTATTATCTGGTTTAATCAATAATGCTATTACTACAGGCTCGGAGCTAGTTTCCAATGCACTTCGTAGTATTTATTACCAGCCAGAAATTGAAGCAAAAGTAGCTGAACTCAAAAAGAATCCTAGCCTTGGTTTTGAGAAAGACTTTATCCGATGGATGCTTTCTGATGCTGCTGGTGCGGTCTTAATTGAAAATACTCCTCGTCAAGACGGGCTTTCCTTGAGAATTGACTGGATTGAGTATATTTCCTATGCCAATGAACTAGGAGCTTGTATGTATATGGGCGCCAAAAAACTTGAGGATGGCTCTTTAAAAGGCTGGCGAGAGGTTAAGAATCCTGATGAAGTCTCTCAAGAAAGTTATTTTGCAGTCCAACAAGATGTTAAGTTACTGGGAGAATATGTGATTCTCTATGGAGGTAAAGGACTGTCAAGAGTTCGAGAAAAACGGAACCTCGATTCTAATAAAATCAATTGGTTTTTGCCTCACTACTCATCGGAATTTTTCCGCGAGCAAACCTATAACGAAATTGCTAAAGCTGGTGTTCCTATTCCCTATGAAAAATGGTTTACTAACTTAACCACAAAAGGCAATACTGGGTCAGCATCTATCTTCGTCATGTTGGAAGAACTGCTGTATTCAGGAAAATTACAAAAAGGTGAGACAATCTTTTGTCTTGTGCCTGAGAGTTCGCGTTTTTCCTACGCATATATACACTTGAGTGTTGTTTAAATTCCACACTAAGCCGCCCCGAAACTCAGTTTCAAGCCTCTGACTTGAGGCAGGAAAAAAATATTCATCTTAGAACGAGAACCCATAGTGCGAAGTTTCAAGTGATGCGAAGAAACTTCGGCATCCCGTTCTCAGAGATAAAAGTGCTTACTTTCATCTCGGGTAGTGAAAGTTTTTTCATCGGGAGTGCCTTCTTAACGAGCTTGCATGAATACATTTTTCTATTATCAGGAGCAATTAATGAAAGAATTTACTATTCCTAAACCGGCTGAGCAAGTAATTCCCCAAGCCAGTAACTTATTCAAGGCTGGTTTATCTGTTTCTTTGCTGTTGGGATCTTTTTACGCTGCGCAAATAAGTGCTAATCAGCTAGATACTTATTTCTCCGCTTCCCAAAACCCTCTCTATATCGTCTTGAAATGGTCAGCGATCGTTCTCTTAGCAATTTTTAACTGTATGTTGTTAACGGGGATTGGTGTGATCGCTCACGAAGGTATTCATGGTGTGTTGGTAAAAAATCGCTTTTGGAATGAACTTTTAGGGGGTTTATTGTCCTCTCTAGTGATGACTCTTCCTTTTTATGCTAACCGCCAGTTTCATTTAACCCACCATCGTTATACACATCAGATGGGATTAGATCCAGAAGAACCTCTGCACAACCACTCTTTTCTAGTTGCTTTTGTTTTTGGTGGTTTAATTGCCCTCTATCAACACGATAAAATTGTCGCAGCTAATCTATCAGGGTTTTGGTCAGGTAATGGAAAGCAGGGGTTACGAGGCTTAAAAGATTTAGGTTTCATTGGGTTTGCCTTAACTTTCTATCTTTACCTGTTACCTCTTTTAGGAATGTCTCTTTGGTACACATTTGTTCCAACATTTTTGTTCGTTCCTTTGGTTTATTCTTTCCGAGCATTGTGCGATCATTATGCCTTTGTTCCAGCCCTTGCTCCTTCAGAACGAAAGAACTGCAAGGCAATTGTGTCAACTGATGAAGAGATCCAAGATCCTCAATACGATCAATATCAAGTTGATAGCTGGGTGGTGTTAACAAATCCCTTGATGAATTGGTGGTGGAGTCACATCAATTATCAACAAGTACATCATCGCTATCCTTATCTATCACACCATTACTTACCTCAAATTTATGAAGTTACTCAAGACAAACAACCTTATGCGGTAGTGAAAGGGTATTGGCGATGCTTATTGTACCTGACCAAGATGAAATACTATTCTACCCCACAAGAAATAGAGCCTTTTGTCTCTCAACCTTCTAGTCAAGTAATTTTTAAAAATGTTGCTTAGGAATAACGCTAGTGAAACTCTCACTGCTTGATAATATCCTTTCAACTAAAATTCACAAGTAATTCAGAACATGGAAAAAGTACAAATTCCCAGTTATACACAACAGGTTATTCCCACTACAAGAAATTTGTTCAAACTAATAACATTGATTAGCCTATTGGTTAGTTCGTTTTTCTTAGGACAACTTGTATTGGAAGGCATTGACCATCATTTGTCAGAATACTTTAGTCTTTTAGGCAAATTTTTACTGAAAGTGTTAGTGACATTTGTTTTTATGACTATTAATTCTATTTTAATTATGGGATTGTGTATGTTGGGTCATGAAGCTAGCCACCAAGTATTTGCTAGAAATAAATGGTTGAATGATCTCTGTGGTGAAATTGCTTGGAGCTTCTTTTTAACTCCTGCTTATGGCTTTAAAGAATTTCATATAAATCACCACCGTCATACTCATTACTTAGAAGGAGATCCTGAAACATTAATGAATAATCGAGTGGCTTGGATGAGTCTAACAATAGGTCCTATTTATGGCTTATATCTTACTGGAAAAGTAATGTTCATGAACCTATTCAGCAAGTCTAAAAAAAGAATAGCACAAGGGGTTATCGATATATTTTTTTTGACTCTTGGCGTACTTTTTTACTTCTATCTACTGCCCAAATTAGGAATCTCTCTAGGGTATTTAATTGTTCCAACTGTAGTTTTTATGCCTTATATTTTTGCCGTTCGCAATTTAACTGAGCATCATGGTATTCCTTTACAGGATGAAGGCAATTGTTCTTTACCAAAAGAGAAAATCCTGGACAGTTGGATCTTGTTAACTCATCCATTTCTGGCTTGGCTGTGGAGTGACATCAACTATCATCAGGTACATCATCGCTATCCTCATCTATCTCATCGTTATCTCCGGAAAATTTTTGAAGCAACGCGCGAGGAATATCCTTATTTTATTTACAAAGGATATATTCCTTTTTTACTTCAGTCTTTTCAATGGCGATACTACGGTGATTTAGAAAATATTAATCCATTTCTAAATCAAAACGAGGAAACACTGCATAAAGTAGTTCACTAACATCAAATTATTGCCCTTCAATATTTTCTTATGTTTTTCTGATTCAGAGGTTAATTTATGACGACAACATACACAATTCCGAAATACACAGAACAGGTTATACCTGAAAGAATGAATTTGCTCAAATCCTTGATTTTAATTGGTCTAATTTTAGGAATTTTTTGGTCAAGCCAGTTAGGAGTAAATCTCCTTGATGATAAATTTTCTGATCTGCCCAGTGGATTACATTTTGCTGGGAATTCGTAATGTTTCCGAACATCACGGAATCCCTGCTCAAACCATAAACCATAGCAATGCTGAATTAAAGGTTGATAGTTGGATGATTTTATCTAATTCTTTAATGGATTGGCTCTGGAGCAATATCAATTATCATCAAATTCATCATCGCTATCCCTATTTGCATTATCGTTACTTACCTGAAGTATTTGCTGCTACCAAGGATGAGCAACCCTATGTTGTTATCAAGGGATATTGTTCGGCTGTTCTTCGTGCTTTAAGCCAAAAATATTATGGTAGCGATAGGGATATCCAAGGTCTTTCGCTTTCTCAAGATAATTTTAATTATGAAGGACTCGATAATGGGTAAGGTTAGAATTCCCAAACATACAGAACATATCTTACCACAAGTAGAAAACTTATTAAAGTCTTGGATTTTAATTGCTCTTTTGATTGGTTCTTTTTACTTGACTCAAATAGGTGTTGAAACGATCAATAAGACATGGGGAAATAATTCCCTTTATTTATCCTGGTTCCTCAAAGGAATACTCATTCTGGTCTTAGGAACATTCAATAGTGTACTAATTATGGGTCTGGGTGTTCTCGGTCACGAAGGCACTCATTGGACACTGTTCAAAAATAGATTTTTTAATGATCTCTGGGGGGGTATTTTGTGGGCATTAGTGTTGTTGCCTTACTACGATTTCCGAGATTTCCATTTTACTCATCATCGTTATACCCACCACAAGGATATAGATCCAGAAGAATTCATGAATAATTACCCTCTTTGGTTTGCGTTAACCTTGGGTCCATTGATGGGATTGATGAACCGCTATAAGATTCTGAGCAGCCATCTTTTTAGTCAGTCAGCCAAAGAGCGATTAGAAGCATGGAAAGATGTGGGTTTCTTAACTGTAGCCGGAGTTTTCTACTTTTACCTGATTCCTCTGCTAGGAATTTCTCTTTGGTTAACTGTAGTTCCTACCTTTATAATTATGCCATCGGTTTTTGCGGTGCGTAATATCGGGGAGCATCATGCAATTCCGGTTCAAGGACAAAAATCGCTTCCTGCAACAGAAATGCAAAAGGTTGATAGCTGGATAGTCTTGACAAATCCCCTAATGTCCTGGCTATGGAGTAACATAAATTATCATCAGGTACATCACCGCTATCCCCATTTGTCTCACCGCTATCTACCTGAGATTTTCGCTGCCACAAAGGATGAACAATCCTATCTGATATTCAACGGCTATTGGCAAATGCTTCGCTTTGCTTGTAAGCAAAGCTACTACGGAAGATATCAAGATATTGAGCAGTTCTTAACTTCTCCTTCTGTTAAAGGATAGATCTTTAATTTTGTTTACATACTTATGAGATTAAAGGTTTCTCAAATGAAATTCATTTCCCCAGATAATTTAGGTAAATCAGCCGGGCGGTGGCTGTTATGGCTAGTCATCACTGCCACCGCTGCCACCAGTCTTGCCATTATTTACAGTGTTCTTCCTCAGTCCAAAAATGTCCCCACTTTTTCAGCTACTCAACCTGATAATTCAGATAATTTAGAAGTCCCCGAAGCTGTGGCTGCTTTAGGAATTGTAGAACCTCAAGGAGGAGTCATTGTTATTTCTGCTCCTGCTTTTGCCGAAGGAGCAAGGGTTGAGCAACTGTTAGTCAAACGAGGAGAGCGGGTGAAAGCAGGACAGGTAATTGCCATTCTTGATAGCCGCCCTCGCCTGGAGGCTGCCCTCAAAAAAGCCCAATCTCAAGTCCTAGTGGCCCAAACCCAACTTGAACAAGTAAAAGCAGGGGCAAAACAAGGAGAGATTAACGCTCAGAAGGCGAAGATTGAAAGTCTCAAAGCTGAACTGTCTGGGCAAATTGCTACGCAACGGGCAAATCTTGAAAGATTACAGGCAGAGTTGAAAGGCGAAGAAGAAGCCCAACAAGCGACCATCGAACGCCTACAGGCAGAGTTGCGCTATGCGAAAACTGAGTGCGATCGCTATCAACGCCTTTATCAAGATGGGGCTGTCAGCACCTCTGAGCAAGATCGTCAATGTTTACAAGAAGAAACGGCTATCAAGCGATTAACCGAGGCTAAAGTGAATCTGACCAAAATTATTGCCACTCGTCAAGAGCAAATCAATGAGGCTCAGACAAACCTCCAACGGACCATCAATACCCTTTCCGAACAACAGATAGAAGCCCAAGCTACTCTCAACCAGATCGCTGAAGTTCGTCCTGTGGATGTATCCGTCGCCCAAGCCAATCTCCAAACTGCCCAAGCATCAGTTGAGCAAGCTCAAGCTGAGCTGGATTTAGCTTATGTACGAGCACCCAAAGCCGGTCAGATTCTTCAAATTGACACTTGGCTGGGCGAACTGGTGAACAATAAGGGAATTGTTCAATTCGGACAAACAGCACAGATGTACGTGAAAGCTGAAGTTTATGAAACGGATATTAGTCAAGTGCGGGTTGGTCAGCGAGCGAATATTACTAGCCAGGGTTTCCCCGGAAAACTGCAAGGAACAGTGGATGAGATTGTTTTAGCCATTGGCAAAAAAGATATCTTAGGTACCGATCCAGTTGCTGATGTGGACTCTAGGGTAGTTGAAGTGAAAATCCGTCTTGATTCAACCGATAATCAGCGAGTTTCTCACTTAAGTAATTTACAGGTCAAAGTAGTAATTGATACCTCTTCTGAACAATTGCACAGCACTAACAAGACACCATTAGAAAAATAATGATTCTGAAAATATCGACCGCCTGGCTACAGCTTAAACACGAAAAATCGCGCTTACTTGTCGCTCTCGGTGGCATTAGCTTTGCCGTAGTTTTAATTTTTATGCAACTGGGCTTAAGGGCAGCTCTATTTGACAGTGCCGTAGCTCTTCATAACCAATTGGCAGGAGAGATTTTTCTGATTAGTCCTCGCTCTACCGCTTTGATTGCTATGGAGAATTTTTCGGAACGCCGTCTTTACCAAGCTCTTGCTTTTGAGGAAGTTGCGGATATTATTCCTATTTATTTAGGATTTGCTCAATGGAAAAATCCCCAAACAAAAAACTATTGGCGGAATATATATGTGATTGGATTTGATTTAAATAGCAAGGTTTTCAATTCGACAGAGGTTAAGGATAATCTCGATAAATTAAAAGAGCCTGATGTAGTTTTGTTTGATGCGGCCTCTCGAACTGAATTTGGCCCTATCGTTCAAGAATTCAATCAGAGAGGAAGTGTTGTCACTGAGATTGGCGATCGCGGGCCTGGAAATAGAAAAATTACTGTGGTAGGGTTATTCTCACTAGGAACGTCTTTTGGTGCAGATGGAAATTTAATTACCAGCGACTTAAACTTTCTCAGAATTTTTCTGCAAAGGCAAAAAGGTTTTATTAATTTAGGTGTCATCCAAGTAAAACCGGGTCATGATGTCAATCAGTTAATTGACAAGATGCGCAAAAAATTTCCCCCAGACATTAAGATCCTGTCTAAGCAAGAGTTCATGGATTTTGAGAAGAATTATTGGAACTCAACCACACCCATCGGCTTTGTTTTTGCTTTTGGAGTTGTTTTAGGTAGTATTGTAGGTATCATTATAGTTTATCAAATTCTCTATAGTAATGTATCTGAACATCTAGCTGAATATGCAACTCTGAAAGCAATGGGATATAAGCATCGCTATCTCCTCTCTGTTATTTTTCAGGAAGCAATTATTTTGGCTGTTTTAGGTTATGTGCCGGGGTTTTTGATCACTTTAGGAATGTATCAAACAGCGAAAGAAGCAACTAATTTACCCATAGGGATGGAACCATTAAGAGCTTTTATTGTTCTGATGCTAACTTTTTTTATTTGCTTTGTTTCTGGAGTCATTGCCGCGCGAAAACTACAACAGGCAGATCCTGCTGATATTTTTTAGTCTAGTTAAATAATTGAGAGAGCGTTTTTATGAAAAAAGTTGTTCTTGTTCAATATTTGAATCACTATTATGGAAAAGGGGTACTTCGTAAACAAGTTTTATTTGATATTAACTTAGAGATTAATGTGGGAGAAATTATTATCTTGACTGGAGAATCAGGGTCAGGAAAAACCACCTTACTCTCTTTGATTAGTGGGTTGCGCTCTGTTCAAGAAGGAAGCCTTAAAACATTAGGACATCAACTATATCGAGCTAATGAAGAGCGGATGGTAGAAGTAAGGAAGCAAGTTGGCTATATTTTTCAGGCTCATAACTTGCTAGAATTTATGACCGCCCGCCAGAATGTACAAATGTCTCTTGAACTTCACGATCGCATTACTGATAAGCAAGCTGAAGCTAAAGCTGAAGCTATCTTGAAGTCTGTCGGATTAGGACATCGCATCAACTACTACCCTCACGATCTCTCTGGAGGACAGAAACAAAGAGTGGCGATCGCTAGGGCTTTAGTAAGTCGTCCTAAATTAGTTTTAGCTGACGAACCAACTGCTTCTCTAGATAGTAAAACTGGTCGTGAGATTGTCGATTTGATGCAGATGTTGGCCAAGGAAAAAGGATGCACAATCCTGCTGGTAACTCATGACCATCGCATTTTAGATATTGCCGATCGTATTCTTCATATGGAGGATGGTCGGCTGATTCAAAAAGCTTTAGTATGACTGAGAAAATAAAAACATAATTTAGAGATAAAAATGTCCAATCAATATCGGCTTGGTTTCTCAACATTGACACAAGAGGTTGACTTAGAGAGGCTCCCTACTCAGGGCACAATTCCTATTTGGCTCAGAGGTAGTCTGTTTCGCAACGGTCCTGCTAAATTTGAAGTGGGAGAGGAAAAATATCGACATTGGTTTGACGGCTTAGCCATGCTCCACAAATTCTCTTTTAATCAAGGGCAGGTCTCTTATATTAACCGATTCTTGCAGAGTGAAACTTACTGTAAGACGATCAATACAGGAAAAATCTGCGTGGCTGAATTTGCTACCACTCCCCGCCGCACTTTGTGGCAAAATCTCGGTTCTATGTTGAATTTAGAACTGAGTGATAATGCTCACCTGAATATAACCAGGATAGCTGGCCGTTTCATGGCGATTACTGAGACTCCTTACCCTGTTGAGTTCGATCCCAAAACATTGAGAACAATAGGAAAATTTAACTATGAAGACGATCTCCCCTGCTCGTTGACCACAGGCCATCCCCATAATGACTTAGAACGTCAAGAATTAGTTAACTTGACCACCCAATTTTCCCGTATCAGCACTTACAATATTTATCGAATCCCTTGGGGACAAACCAAAAGAAGCTTAATTGGTTCAATCCCCGTCAATCAACCTGCCTACATTCATAGTTTCGCTCTGACAGAAAATTATATAATATTGCCTGAGTTTCCCCTGCTGACAAATCCTTTGACTCTGATGGCAGAACAACTAAAAGGAAAGCCTTTCATTGATAATTTCTCTTGGCAGCCAGAACGAGGAACTAGATTTCTTGTTCTGAGAAGAGCAGATGGAAAATTGGTAAGAAGCTATCAAACTGATGCTTTTTTTGCCTTGAACCAAATTAATGCTTTTGAAAACAAGGATGAAATTATTCTCGATCTTGCTGCCTATAATCACTCTATTCTCGATGAATATTACCTAGACTATCTCAGAGAAGCAAAAGGATTTAAACTCTCTGGTTCTGAGTTTCGGCGCTATCGGATTCCCTTAAACGGAACCTATGTCAAGTATGAGTTGATTTCCGATCAGATGATCGAATTCCCTCGAATTAATTCTCAATGCTGTCAGACCAAAGATTATCGATTTGCTTATGGCATTAGCCGCCGCCAAGATCGCCCTCATGACTTTCCCAACCAACTCCTAAAAGTAGATGTATCCCATCAAACGACAAAAATATGGTTTGAGGAAAACTGCTATCCGGGTGAACCAGTTTTTGTGGCTATGCCTAAAGCTCAGAGAGAAGACGAGGGGGTTATTCTGTCAATTGTCCTAGACGTAAAAAAAGGAAACTCGTTTTTGCTAATTCTCGATGGTTGTTCTTTTTCTGAAATATGTCGGTCTGAAATTCCCCATCACATTCCCTTCGGCACTCATGGTCAATATTTTGCTCACCGCTGAACCCATTTAGGGAACTCTCGGAACTGACAAGAGCATTGTCAAAAATACCTTTGTACTAATACCTTTGTACTGCAATACGGTCATATACTTAGCCACTTCTTCCCCTGATATTCAAGGAGGCCGTCCAATTATTGAGGGAACGGGGACTTCTGTTAGACGGATCGTTGCTATGTACAAGCAAGGCTATAGTCCAGACGAAATCGTAGACGACAAAGACCATTTAACTCTAGCACAGGTACATGCAGCACTGGCTTATTACTACGCTAATCAGCAAGTGATTGAGCAGGATTTAGCCGAAGAGGCTGCCGAGTATGAAAGATTGGCGTCTCAAGCATCGTAGACCCCGTCATGACAGCTATTCGTTTTTATTTAGATGAGGATGCTACAAGTAATAGCCTTTTGCGGGCTCTAGGGAATCGGGGTGCGAATGTCGTGTCTGCTAGGGGACTTGCAAGTTATTAATATACCAGTTAAATTATGACATTCATTTGTATAAATCTTATTTAACTGGTACTTTATTTTTTTGCAAGTCCCTAGGGAAGCAGAAATGCTAGCTCAATCTGATGAGAAGCAGTTGGAATGGGCATTGGAGAATCGACGAGTTATTTACAGTTTCAATTTATCTCATTCTTCTCTTGGCGAATCTGTTTGCATCCAGTATATTCTTTAAAGCCAAAAGAAATGACTCCATATTGCCATCTTGGAGTGTTTCATCCAATGCCGCTTTGAGGTATTGGGAGGCATAGGTTGAATCTGAAAGTCTTCTTAATAGGTCTTCTCTGAAACTTTTCCCTGGCATAGACTCATATATCTCCTTGTTCACTTTGATACGCAGCCCAGAATCTTCGTGCTGCTTTAATGTCCCTAATTTGTCTCTTCTTCAAACATCGATTCGTGCTTGGGTGACGGAATCGAGCGTGTTAAACCACTCATCAAAGGGACATACACCAATCTCGCTAAGGTAAGCTGTATGGTTGTATTAGGAAGCTGAGAGGCTTACTCCGAGATAGACTGGGATGAAATTAAGACCGAAAATCACCCTCATTGATCACTTTACTCCTCTAAATGACCCAAGAATAGATCGCACCTTATGAACATAAACTGATAGATATTGTAATCATTGCTATTTGTGCTGTTATCTGTGGAGCAGATACTTGGGTAGGAATAGAAGCTTATGGCAAAGCTAAATATCAATGGTTAAAGCAGTTTTTGGAGTTAACGAATGGAATTCCTTCCCATGACACTTTTTCCAGAGTTTTTGCGAGGCTTAATCCAGAAGAATTTCAAAATTGTTTTCTCAATTGGGTGAAATCAATTAGCTCTTTAATACCAGGGGAAATTATCAGTATTGATGGAAAAACATCGATCATAGTTTCTTTCAAACAAGAGAAAAAGGTCACGGTCGAATCGAAATTCGTCGTTATTGGACAATGGGAAATGTAGAATATTTGGTCGATGGTGACAAATGGGTAGGACTTCAGAGTATTGGCATGGTGGAATTCCCTTCGCACTGTTTTGGGAGAAACTACTACAGAAATTCGCTACTATCTCAACAGTTTCCCTAGTAATGCTGAAGTATTTGCCCATGCGGTCCGAAGTCATTGGGGAGTGGAAAATTGCCTTCATTGGGTTTTAGATATTAGTTTTCGTGAAGATGACTGTCGAATCCGCAAAGATAACTCTCCGGAGAATTTTGCTTTGCTGCGTCATATTGCACTTAATCTCCTTTCTCAAGAGAAAACTGCGGCAATGGGTATTCAAAACAAGCGTCTTCAAGCGGCTTGGGATAACAATTATCTAGTTCGAGTTTTGGGAATTTAATTTCTTACTGTGTGATAGTGAGTCAGTGATCGCCTGATTGCTGGTAGCGATCGCCTGATTGCTGTTAGCGATCGCCTGATTGCTGTTAGCGATCGCCTGATTGCTGTTAGCGATCGCCTGATTGCTGTTAGCGATCGCCTTTGGTTGGTAGCGATCGCCTTTGGTTGGTAGCGATCGCCTTTGGCTGTTAACGATCGCCATAAGTTTTAAAATTATTTTAGCCTATGTTTTTTTATTTTAAGATGCGTTTGCCCTAAGATTTATCCTTGCTTCAAAGACAAGGGCATCTCTGTTATTCAATCACCAATCTTTAGGTGACAATAACTCCGAGTTAACCAATGGCTCTTCACTAACCCCGTCTAGATCTAAAAATTCTAAGAGCTGAGCCCAAGCTGAACTCAATTCTTGATTATCGGGATTGGCAAAATGTAATTGCGCGAGATTAGCGATCGCATCATACCAAATCCCACCCTCCTGATAAGCTAAATACTTCCGAGGTTTGAGAGCCTCTAACTGATTTTCTAGTTGAGAGGTCATCGGCACTCTTCTGATCCAGCCTTGAACAACTAGGTAAGGCTCAGCGCAGTCAAGATTGAGATTGAAGTGCCAACGGTAGTTTTTATTAACTTTGAGGGCATATTGCGGTTCGGCAGGGATAGGGATTTGGATAATTCCTGGCTTATCAGTCAGCTTGACAGCCTTGTGATAGACAATCCGGTCTTCTTGGGCATCTCGGAGTAAAAACTCCATGTAATCTATCCGTTGGGGAGCGTAGGGAATATAAAACCAAAACGTGGGATATTCCGAGAGAGTAAAATCACTGCCATTGTTAGCCAACAGGGCAGTTAGAGGCTGAGGAGTCTCTGGACAACTTGTCTCTGGGCGGGTAGCAGCTGGAGTCGGATCTCCTCTCGGAGTACCCCTCTGCGGCGGTTTGGGCCGCTCAGCAATGATTAGCTTTGTTGATGGTCTTCCCAGGGAAGGGAAGCTGATTAACAGAGTCACCGCTATTAAGAGAATCGTGCCGACAATTTGGATGGAAGGTTGGAATTTTCGCATATCAATCTACTGGTATAAGACGTAAATAAAACGGGGGCTAAACATTTATATAATCCCCAAAAATCAAGGCTTTTGGATTCTGCATTCCACCACTACCTATTTTCTTGAGATTTTAAGGCGCTATAGGTCAGTAAAACAGCCCCAGAAGCCACCACAGCTAATATCGGTGGAACCAGAGGGAGCCAAACCCCTTGGGTTAAAAACACCCAACAACCTCCATAGAGAATGATCGGGGAAAGACCGGTACTCAGCCCTAAGTATAGAGGAGATCTCAAGCGCCAAACCATTACTCCTCCCACCAAAGACCACCAACCCACCCAGAGGGTGTCTCCCCATTGAGGCAACCACCACAGCAAAGGTCGATTATCCTCAACAGCACTGAGAATTTGACTGACTACATGGGCGTGGATATACAAACCTCTCATGGTACCGTAGGGAGTACCTTGAGGATCTTTAACACTTGCAGCTGTAACGCCGATGAGAATTACCCGCCCCTTAACCAAAGCTGGGTCAAAGCGATCGCTCTGGGTAAGAATATCTCTAATGGTCAATTGCGGGGCGATCTTTTCAGGAGCAGGAGTTCGGCGGTAGTTGATTAGCAGTTGGTTTCCTCGAGCATCTAAGTTTTGATACCCCCCACTGCGCGTTTCTAAACCTCTAATCATAAGATCGCCAAACTTCCAGTCCTTTTTTTTAGTTACGACGGGAATGCTTTGAGCATTTAGGTAGAGGTAAGCCAGTTGCCAGCCCAAGGAATAAGATGTAGTGCAAGGAGAAGAAGGAGCATTAGGAGCGGGAGTACGGGATAATAAATAGCGGCGCACGATGTCATCGTAGGGGTTGAGAACTTTATCACTGTACACGTCAACAAAGCCTAATTGTTCTTCTGGGCTTTGAGGTGGAGGTTTAATGCTTTCCTCTGGATTGTTGTCAAATGCACAGACACTAATCAGCTTGTCATTGTCTCTTAAATGGGTCACCAATGCTTGATAACCCTCAGGATCTCCAGGTGGTTGAGGTTGATCGCGAATAATGTCCAAGCCAATAGCTGAGGGCTGATACTGCTCCAGTTTATCTAGTAACTGAGCGAGGATAGCATCCGGTAATGGATAACCGTATCCACTACTGCTAATATCTTGTTCATCGGCTCCCACGATCAACAGGCGCCGATCTGCCGATTCTCTAGGAAGCTGCCGCATCAGGTGGTCCAATGCTTGTAGTTCCCAAGTCTGTAATATCCCCAGCCAGCGCACTCCCATAACCAAGCAAGTGACTGTTACACTAACTAGCCCTACCATCCAAGCAGTAATTGGCGGAGATTCGGGGGACAGAGCTTGCAACTGTGTTTTTATCCATTGCTGGTCAAACACTGCTCGGTAAATTGAGTTATAAACTCTCAGAGCTCCACCTTGTTGAATAACTAACCCCGATAGTTGCAATTCTTGATCTAGGAGAGAGTTTTTCGCTGGAATTTGCCCCCGTCGCCAAACTTTTTGATACAGCCGCAGCAACTGCTCACTGTGCTCAGTCATCATTAGACGCGAGCGGATCGTTTTCAGATGGGGAGGTTCATCCTGAGATTCCCAATTCTCAATCAACCGCGTGTGAACTAGCTGCTCAATTGCCTTGACTTCATGGCCAGCGGGGATCAAGGCTCCTACAGTAGTAACTAGCCAACATAGTTTTTGGGTGAGAAATGGTTGACCGCCTGTCCAATGTAATATCTCTTGCAACACTTCCTCAGGATTACTGGCTTGCTCAGTTAATCCCTCAGCTAAGCTCAGGCTTTCGTCTAGTTGGAAGCCTTTGAGCTCAATAGCCCTGCCCAGGTTGAAGGGAGCTGAGTGCGGGTTTTGAATCAAGTCAGATGGGGTGGTTACTCCTAATAGTGACCAACTCAGACGCCTATAAGCTGGCTGGTTCGCTCGTTTGTCATAACAAGCACGGATCAGTCCAAAAAAATCATCAATCTGGAAACTTAAGCGGAGAATGCTGTCAATTTCGTCCACAAAGATGACCATATTTTGCCTAACCTGTTCCAGTAGAATCTCCTCGATAAAGACCTCGAAACGATGTACAGGAGTAAGATCTTTTTGAGCCTGCCACCAATCGCGCCGATTGAGCTTGAGTCCGAAACAACTCACCAATTCTCTAATGATGTCCGAATACCAGCTTTCTGGAGTAGTCTGCTGACTGACAATCCCTGTTAGGTCAAGATCGGCACAGGCGATTCCTTCCTGCTGCAACCGGTACATTGTCCGCACCCGCAAGCTCGATTTACCCATCTGCCGAGAGTTGAACACGTAACAAAATTCTCCTGCTTTCAATGCCTGATAAAATTCTCTATCAGCCGAGCGCGTTACATAAGTAGGATCTTCTACCTCTAAACAGCCACCACTGTAGCGGTAGAAAAACCCAGAGTTGTCGGCTCTACTCATTCGACATCTCCCAGACAAGTACCAAAATACTGTCGATACAACTGGCAGCGTGGCTCTACTTGATGATCGGAGAACTTGACTAGCCCCATCCGATTTAACCTATAGGCTTGAATTGCCTCTAATTTCACAGTTCCGGTAGCGTTCACCACTTTTTTAAAGGCTAAAGCTAACTCTTTATTATCTCGGAGTTCTAACCAGAGTTGTCTTAGATGGTGGCTATAAATTCCGGCTTCTGTGGCAGCACTCCCCAACAGTTCTGTAATGTTTATCTCCGGATGATTTTTCAGGTGAACAAAAGCCAGCTCCAACAAAAAAGGATGCCCTCCTACCATAGCCATCAGTTGTTCCACCTGAGCCGTCCCTCCATCTAGCCCGTGCAACTTAGCTAAATCCTGGACTTGAGAGGTGGTGAATTCTGGTAACTCAATGGGAACACCCACATTAAATGGGGATTGATTGATATTGAGAGGAATGTAAACTTCTGTAGAGTGGGCTACCACCAACCTCAACTTTTTCCACAGCTGACGGCTCTTTGCCCTTTCGTGCCAAAAGCGCAACAGAGCAAAAAAGTCTTCATAAATTTCTGGATAGGGAAAGAGCAAATCTACATCATCTAAAGCTAATACTAGGGGACTCTCAGCAGCTGACAAAAAATACTCTTCCCAGTAAGTGGTACAGTTAGCCTTGCTCCCCGCCTCTTCCTCCTCCCAGTAATCATCCAATTGACTGGGTAATTGCAGCTCCCGAGCGACCATAGTACAGAACCAGCGCAAGAATTTATCCAGACTGGCGAAATGGTTTCGCTCTGCCAGCTTAAAGCTCAAATTGACAATTCGTAAGCCTCTAAGAACTAGCTGAGCGAGGATTTTATCTAGCAGCAAAGTTTTTCCCATCTGTCTGAGGGCTTTAATCCTCAGTAAGGAACCCTCTTGCCACAGAGTTTCATAACAGATAGATTCGAGGGGAGGTCTTTCGACAAAAAACTCAGGAGCTAGCAGCGGGGAGGCTGGGAGCTGGGAGTCTTGGTTTTCCTCGTTGTCAACAACTTCTTCCCAGTTCACCCCTACAGCATCGCAAATACCGATAAAAGCCTGGCGCTCGATCGGTATTCTTTGCCAAAACCGCTTTAAGGTGGCGAGGGAAACCAGGGCGGTTTCTCGCCAGTTAATCGTCACCTGTTTTTTCCAGCCTTTCTTATATCTGGCCCGATTCACAATTTCCAAACCTTGTTTAGATGCCCTGAGAGAATCTGCCATACTCCTATTCCCTCCCATTTCTAATTATATTGTGCCTCAATAGCGATCGCTTTTTCCATAACTGATAGCGGTGTAATATGAGCGATCGCTGGCTTTTGCTCCCTAAATCCAAAAGTTGCACAAGTCGTTAAACCTTATACAAGAGTAATATCTAATGAAGGAATAAAGTCAGAGGAGAAAGTAAGATTTTCAAGGTTAGCAAATTGCGCTCCTTCAAAGAATACTGCTCCGGTGGGGAAATCAAAAGTAAATTGACTGGTAGAACTAGCACCAAAGCCAAAACTACTTATTTCCATCTTATCTCCTTCAAACCATTTAAAATCTGTGATTGTATCAATACTACCATCAAGAGAATTGAAGACAAATGTATCAGCACCAGTACTACCAGTTAGAGTATCATCTCCAGTACCACCAGTTAGAAAGTCATTGTCTTGTTCCCCGTTGAGAGAGTCATTTCCGGAACCCCCTAATAAGGTATCATCTCCGGTCCAGCCAAGCACGGTGTCGTTGCCTTCTTCACCGTTGAGATCGTCATCTCCGGTCCAGCCAAGCACGGTGTCGTTGCCTGAACCACCATTGAGATAGTCATTTCCCGTCCAGCCATCAATGAAGTCATCACCGTCTCCACCCTCAATAGTATCGTTGCCATCATCACCAAAGAGACTATTATTGAATTCATTACCGATAATAAAATCATCAAAATCAGAACCATCAGCATTTTCAATCACAACTCCATTGGCAATAGTGAAGCCACCAAAGATTCCCATTACAGCAGAAAGATAACCACCTGCACCTGCACCATCAGCGATGTTTAAAGTAGCATCGTTTAGATTAATATCAACTCCAGCAGATGCTCCCGCACCACTAATTTTGTCTATACCACCAGCATCCCAAATAGCAGAATAGAAAGTTCCTGAAGCGTTAACTGTGGGTAAAAAGTAAGTATCATCCCCTGTCTTATAGCTCATATTTGCGCCATAAAGATACTGAATCGCGGCAATATCAAACGCCATGGGTGTTCCTTGGTAACCATAATCTAAAGTGCCAGGATCTCCACCACTTGCTGTTAACCCATCGTTATAGGACATAGTGGTATAAATACCTTGGTTTAAACCAAAATCACCAGTATCACCGGATGAACTAACACCAGGATATTTAGGTGAACCACCACCAGTATCATGGGGATGGGCTAAACCTAGACCATGACCCAGTTCATGAATCAAGGTTATAAAACCAAAATCACCCTGTTGGTTGCCAGAGAACTCCCAACCTTTACCTTCCCAATTGAAATAACCAATTCCTTCTCCTAGCTCACCGGGAGGATTGAAATAACCCCAATAATCGAGTTGTGAATCATCTAGAAGATAAAAACCAAGTGTCGCATTGGGATCATCATCTCCTGCATCAACAAAAGTAATATCTGCTACTACAGCCCAAGTATCCAAAGCTTGTACCATGGCTGCTTTTTCTCCAGAAAACCAGTCGTAAGCATTGGTGGCGAAATTATCTGCAAAATCGTCAATATCTTCAGTTCCAGAATTCCAAAAAGAATAATCTATTTGCTTAGATGTGCCAGTGTTTCAATAATTTCCTCCCCAAAGGATTCCATCAATATAGGTGTTGCCAGTAAAAGATTTACTACTTACAGGTAGTACCATAAGTAAATACCTCCATGTGAAATTTTTGTCTGTATATATGAGGGCAGGTAAGTTCAGCTATGACTAACTCTTAATTTGTTCTTACTTGCCCAATTTCCATAATCATTGTTTTATATAGGGTTTACGGCTCATTACAGCTCAATTTTTAGCTCAGTTTTTAGCTCAGTTTTTGACTAGTTCTAACGGATTTTGTGGCAAGTATAAATACTTACGGCAATTTAGCGGCAACTTGCAAATTTGGGGTTTGTGTAGCAAGCGAATAGAGAAAGTGAAGCGAGAGTGCATCTGGGCGATCGCTCCTTGGTGCGCTGGAGAGCGATCGCCCTTAATTGTAGAGGAAACCCAACCAAATCAGAAGGCTATCTCGATTAAATTCTCGGTTGTAGAGTAACTGTTGGGGGTGTTGGGTTTTGTGCCTTGCTTCAACCCAACCTACGTGGCGAGGCGCACCGCGCGCTGCGCTCCCTTCAGGCGGCGCAGCCTAGCAGGGACGAAGTAAGCGCGGATCTCGAAGAGATCGCCCTACTAAAGAAGCGATCGCCATTTTATAAAGCGATAGCCTTTCAACTCCCGCAGGTATAAGGCGAAGCCTGCCACTTTCAGTAATCGCCTTTGAACAAAAACTTTTCCATACACTGAAACTAGAATAATCTTCATTTAGCTACTATAAGCTACTTGTTGAAATGGTTCACCCTCTTGATGAGGAGAAATGGAAATTATTACTTTCATGTTGAGACGTTTGAGAAAATCTAATAATTTATCTGTCGTAAATCGGCTAAAATGTCCATTCATTAGGTGACATACATCAGGTTGAGAAATCCCTAGCACTGTTGCGATTTCTCTTTGCTTGAAATTTTTTTGTTTGAGTATCTGATATATATAAGTTAAATTATTATACAACGGATAGAAACGCCAAGTAATTTTTCTTTGTTGTTGTTGTTGAATATTATTATTTGATATTGTATAACTTAACTATCATCTCCC
>JAAUYA010291953.1_pt1 | contig 21887 bp, 12 predicted proteins | sample 7278161 | NCBI WGS metagenome assembly JAAUYA01 (sample SAMN14350120, study PRJNA611818) | marine sediment metagenome | isolation source: surface marine sediment (3m) | place: French Polynesia: Moorea | collected 2018-08
AAAAATATTCTTTTCTCCTTGAGCGATCGTCAAGATGTATATTTAGAACAAGCCATCTGTGCTTTATTATTAGGTCAAACCGAAGAAGCAGAATTTGCCTTAGGGCAAAGTCAAGAAACCGAAGCAATTAATTATATTAAGGAACATTCTCAAAATTCTCCTGATTTATTACCCGGCTTATGTTCCTACAGTGAAAAGTGGCTCCAAACTGAGGTATTTTCACAGTTTCGGGACTTAAATAATCAGCCCTCTTCTTTAAAAGAATATTTTGCGGATGAGGATGTACAAACTTATTTAGAAAAGTTATATTTTCCTTCTTTCTCGAATACAGAGGAGAGTTTCATCAGTATTAATCAATTCCGCACTGGTGAATCATTAAATCAAGATACTAGCAAAAATGCTGCAGAAATTGAACTTCCTCAGCCGGGATTGACCAACCTGTCTAGTTCAAATTATAATGGAGGGTCTGTTGGCAGTAAACATTTAGACTTATCTCAGCAAAATGATGATTATCTTGCTTCAGAAAATAATTATATTGCTGATGTCAATGTTTTGAGGTTAGGAGAATCAGAAAGAAAATCTCCATCACCACTCAAGGAAAGTAGGAGTGACTCTCATTCTTCTCACCCTATCAGTTATCCTCAAAAAACTACTGATTTGCCATGGGCACAATTAGCTAAAAGTAGATTATTCTGGACATTAATAATTTTATCTTTGGGGCTAATTTTAGCTTTCGTGATTTATAATTCTATTTTTAGTAAAAAGGAGGAACCACTTATCCTCCTAATCGAGCGGCCACCTTTTGAGATGCCGACACTATCTTTAAACGATCCTCAAGCTATATTTCCCACAACTCTCGATCCTCAAACAGCACTAAAAATTGTGCAAAGCTGGTTAGAAGCAAAAGAAAAAGCTACTAGTCAGCAATATAAAATTGATGAGTTTAATAAAGTTTTATCTGAACCTTTGCTGTCTCGCTGGCGTAGTAACGCTCAATCTTTGCAAAAAATTAATGCTTATCGTCTCTATCAACATAAACTAGCCATAGAGTCAGCACAAATTAATTCCCAAAATCCGAATCAAGCTACCATCATAGCAAAAGTCAAAGAAGTATCTGAATATTACCAAAATGGGGTTTTAAATTCTTCTCAATCTTATGATGATAATTTAGTGGTAAGATATGATTTGATTAAACAAAATAATCAATGGTTGATCAAAGATATTAGAGTATTAAATTAGCTATCTTAGTTAATGGTCAATTGTTGATTACCACGAGTGAGGAGATCGGGGTTAATGAGTGGAGAGACAAAGGACAATTTTTCCACTATACTGTTTATATTGTATTACGATAAATTACCTTTTAAAGCAATTTGATACGACTACAGTGAAACGGTCAAAAATACAGAAAATCGATTTGAATAGAGAATATCCCTGCCCTTGTCAGAGAAAGGGAAAGCTCTTACCCATTATTTTGACAGAAGCAATGGGTTGCGATCGCTGTCAGCAGATTTTTGTATTGACAGAAAATGGTCAAGTCATAGAACAACTATCTTCTACTTATCCTTATAAGAGATCTTGGCGTTGGACGGGAAAACGCTGGCTTTCAATTTATACTCCCTGGCAAGAAAAATATCTGCCTTTAACCGTAGTGATTATCATCATTTTATTGATTGTCTGGCTATCTTTAGCGTTTCGTTCTACAGGTAGTGTGAATATTATTCTCTGGACGATAATTGCTCTTATGCTTGCTCTTTTACCAGCAATAATGGTCTGGTTAGCTTATCGGCGTTAATCAAGTTACTATGAATAGTGAAAATACATCCTCTTCTGTGATCTCTAAAGTAAAACTAGCACATCAAGCTTTTGTCAAAATGTCGAGTATGAGAGGGATTGAGCGCAGCAAAGCAGTAAAAGCTATGGCTCAAAAGCTAGAAGATTCTTTTGAGGATATTTTACAAGCTAATACCCTTGATTTGGAAACCTGTCGAGAAATGGCAGTACCAGAGCTAATTTTAGATTGGTTAAAATTAACCCCAGAAAGGTTAAAATTTACGGTAGAAATTTTATGGGCTTTAGCAGAATTACCCGATCCACTCCAAAAAGTCATCAATGCACCTTATCAAATTACCCCTTCTCAAAATTACTGTCAACTCATGCCTCTAGGAGTTATCAGTCTAATTTATGAAGCTTTCCCTGATTTAGCGGTCATTGCTGCTGGTTTATGTATTAAAACCGGCAATAGTTTGATTCTTAGAGGTAGTAGTGAAGCTAGTAACTCCAATCATACCATCACTCAAGCTCTACAAGCTGCTCTACAAGAAGCAGAATTCCCCCCAGGTTGCCTACAATTTCTCCCTTCTGAACAAGGATTCTCGATTCAGGATTTGGTAACTCAAGAGCAATATCTCAATTTGATCATTCCCTACGGAAGGCCAAGTTTAATCCAAAAAGTAACTCAGTTAGCAACAGCACCAGTGCTAAGATCGGCGATGGGAAATTGTTATCTCTATTGGTCAGTAAGTGGTGATTTAGAATTAGTTCGTTCAGTGATTGTTGATAGTCATCAAAGTGAACCAGATGCTGTCAATGCGATTGAAAAAGTTTTAGTGAGTACTCAACAGAAATCAACTTCTTTGGTGAGATTATTTAATCTGCTTCAAGAGCAAGGTTTTTGTTTGAAAGGCGATCGGTCATTAGCAGCAGAATTTCCAGAATATTTAACCGTTACCGAACCATCCCAATGGTGTCAACCATATTTGCATAAAACTATTGCTTTTAAAGCAGTAGATAACTTACAAGAGGCGATCGCTTGGATTAATGAACATAGTAGTGGTCATGCTGATTGCTTAGTTACAGAATCATATCAAGAAGGTCGTATCTTTGCGATGGAAATAGATAGTGCTCTTGTTTATATCAATTCTTCTCCTCGTTTTTATCGTTATCTACAGGGAAGTGAATCTGTTTTTCTCGGTATTTCTAATCAAAAAGGACATCGTCGTGGCTTAATTAGTTTAGAAACTTTTACTACTCTTAAACAAATTGTTCAAGGAGACGGGATTAATCAATAGTAGAGGCGATCGCCTCCCACGCCTAGCCATTACCTCAATAATTGTAACTGTACACAATCCCTCACAATTTCACACAATTTCACACAGACAATCTTAACGGCGAGCGCTTACCCTATGGAATGGAGAAAAACACTCAAGGATTTCTAATGGGAATCATTTCACAATCAACACCCTACTCAGGAGCAACCTCAACAATCTATGGTAACAACAACCCCTAAATACAAAATCCTCTCTATCGACGGTGGCGGCATTCGTGGGATAATCCCCGCTATGATTCTAGCAGAAATTGAAAAACGAACCCAAAAACCTATTTACAGCTTATTTGATTTAATTGCAGGTACATCCACAGGAGGTTTATTAGCCTTGGGGTTAACCAAACCAGAACCCAGCTCAAAGACACCAACAGCCCAATACAGTGCTGAAGAACTGGTCTCGATGTATATTGATTATGGTGGGGTGATCTTTTATGAATCCTTCTTGGAACAGATATTAGGGCCTATTGAAGATATCTTTGCCCAACCCAAATTTTCCTCCGAAGGAAGGGATGAAGTTGTTACCCAATTTTTCGGAGATACTCCCCTTCAAGACTGTTTAAAAGAAGTATTTGTTACCAGCTACGATATCGAGCAACGTATCCCTGTCTTTTTTACCAATAAACGCGACAAACAACAGACAGATTCTCGGCAATTTCGGAAATTATGTTTAGGGTTTACCCTTAAAGATGCGGTTATGGCTACCAGTGCAGCCCCCACATTCTTTGAACCTTATCATGTTTCGACTTCCCACAATACTAGTGGTTTTTATACGTTAGTTGATGGGGGAATGGTAGCCAATAATCCTACCCACTTAGCGATTATGGAAGCGGAACTAACGGAACGACGAAAAAATGAAGGACAAGGACCAGAACTGTCGATGAATGACATCTTAGTTTTGTCTTTAGGGACTGGTTCTTTGACCACTGCATACCAATATGAAGAGGTCAAAAATTGGGGGGTATTGCAGTGGGTAAGACCTCTATTAAATATTATTTTTGATGGGGGAAGCGAAGTGATAGCTGGGCAATTACAACGTTTATTAGAACCTGCTGGCGTGGACCATCCAGGATTATATTATCGCTTTCAAACTTTCCTAACAGGAGAACTAGAAGCCATGGATAATGTGAAACCCGGAAATATTAAAGAGTTACAATCTTTAGCTCAGCGATTGATTGAAGAAAAAAAAGGAGAAATTGACAAACTTTGTGAGTTGTTAACCCATGGCTCATAAGCAAAAAAACATTTAAAGAAATTACCTTAGTTGCAAGGGATGAATGATTGGTTAGAACCAGCTCCTATCTTGAACAACGCCAATTTTTCTAGTGAGTTGCCTATGGCTTGACCCGTTGAAATACGCCAGCACCTTCTTGGCTAAAAATTTCTACTGTCAAGGTTTCAGCCTGACCATCAATGACATCAAAATAGGCAGAGCTAATGACATCTTCTTTTGTTGCTCTCAGACTCAAACTCCAAGTAAAGCTGTCGCGATCGCGATGGAGCAAATAAGTTTTGAGCTGATGGGGGCCAATAGTAAGCATCAGGGTTCCCCGATCGGCAGTGATCCTTATCTCTCCATAGACATTATTGTGATAAACACCGGAGTAAGTGGCAAGCTCTAAGGGAGGAGAGGCTTGCTCAGAAGGTTTAGCGGTATTAGCAGCAGTCTCAGTTTTAGCTGTCTGAACTCTATCTAAGACAACCTGATTCCAGTCTTTATGCGACACTTCGAAGTATTGATCAAAAAACCATTGAGCCAGGAGCTCTGGAACTTCAGTCCCAGCCAAATTAGAGAGTACGACTATGCCAACTCCTGCTTCGGGAACCAAGGCGACTAACGTTTGACAACCGTCTGTTGCTCCATTGTGCCAGACGATAGGGTAGGGATCTCCATAGGCATAGAGCCAGCCCTTAGCATAGTAGGCACCTTTTCCCCATAATGGATGATTCTGAGCCTCAAGTTTGGCCCGCTCTCTTTCCATAATGGAAGTCCTAGGAGAATGCAAGAAATCCATACTGTCTGCACTAATCAGCAATTTACCCTCAAACGTGCCTCGTCCCAAGTGCAACCGCAGCCATTGCACCATATCAATTACATTAGAATTAATGCCACCAGCGGGAGCATAGGTATAGATCCAAGAGTGAAATTGCCAGTCCTTATCCAAGGGGACAATGGCATCCCCTTCCCTTCGGTGGGGAATCGCTAGGTTAGTTGCACTTCTGAATCCTTGTAGTGTCGCTGTAGATCCTGTCATGTCCAGAGGCTTAAAGAGCCGCTCCTCAAGATTGGTTTCCCAAGTAGTCCCCGTGGTTTTCTCTATCAAAGCGGCAGCTACCAGAAAGAGATTGTTGACGTAGGCAAATTTAGACCGAAAACTGGAGACCGGTTGTAGGTACCGCAGGGAGTGGATGATGTGCTGGCGCTCGAATCCAAAAAATGCCTGGTGATCGCCTGCGTAGGCTGCTAGGCCGGAGTGTTGCGCCATCAAATCCTGTACCTGTAACTCCCGCGTTACCCAGGGATCTGCCATCATGAAATCGGGCAGATGCTCGACAACGCGATCGTCCCACTGGAATTTCCTCGCATCTACCTGCATGGCAACCAGCGCACTGGTGAATGCTTTAGACGTGGAACCGATCTGGAAGATGGTATGGGGCTCGACTGGAGCGGGAGTGCCGATCTGCTTGACACCAAAGCCCTTGGCATAGACCATCTGATCGTTAGCTACGATCGCGACTGCCATTCCGGGTATTTTCCAGGCTTGACGAGCATTTTCTGCGTACTCTTCAAAGGAAAAGTGTAGCCATTGAAAAGGTTCTTGGAGATTCATTAAAGATGATAGAACTCGTGAGTATTATGACTCAATTTTATCATGCTACATGAGAACTTAGATTTTGGGTGAGGTGTTGATTTTGTTCAAAGCGATCACAAGCTAATTTATGCAACTTTTATATAATTTATTTCAGGGAAAAGTTTGATTAAACTGTACTTTTTGTCCTTCTCAAGCTAATTATAACTGTACACAATACCTCACAATTTCACACAGACAATGTTAACGGCGAGCGCTTATCCTATGGAATGGAGAAAAACACTCGTTGAGGGGTTATGTTTATCTTAACAAGGAGCTAGAAAGTATCTCCAAGGTTTGAAAATCGCACTTCCGGGCAGTATCACCACAGATATTGCCTGAAAGGTATTCAGCTCAATCTTCTCACAATCAACACCCTAGATTTTGGGTGAGAGATACTAAATTCTGAATTTAGAATTTCTGATTCAGTAATTAATTAATTGGCAAAATGGCTCCTAATCTAGTACCCTTAAAATATGTTAAGTTTAAACCAGAAAAAACATTAACAATTAGAGGTAACTTTCATGGATGAAATTGCAAAAAAATTAGCTTCCTTAGGATTACCTGGAGTAATTCTAGTCATTGGCATGTCTACCTCAGGAGGAATGGGAGGAGCCTATGCTTTAATCTATACTATTGCTCGCCTAGGAGGTCCTTTTGGACTGTTGGGAGGACTAGCAGTATTGGGTTTAATGACTGCCGTTGGAGATGTCTTATCAGGTTATGGAATTGAGGCTCTGCTGTCCACAGTTTATAAAGAAAGAAGTAAATCAGAATCTTTAAAGATGCTACTTAAAGAAATTAAAGATTTACCTATTTCTGACAACCTAAAGCTCAAACTTCAGACCGTACTTAATTCAGAGCTTAAGGGAGAATCTCAAGCCTACAGTGAACCCAGAACCGTTGAAATTGCTCAAGAATAATTTCAGTAGCAATGGACTAACGCTCAATCTTCAAAACGCTTATAATTGTCCGGGGAATGGTATGGTGATGGCCACAAAATTTATGGGGGATATTTTATCCGTCTTCACATTCAGTGGTTTAACGATCTTTAATTCTATCTTCCTCAATCAGCAGTTTAGAAGGGAAGTTCAACAACTTAATCGCCAATTTTTCCCCTTTTCTTCTCGGATACATCAGTTATTTCACAATTTGGCAAATCAATCTTTGCATCGCATCGGCTTAACTTTGAATTTATTGACTATTTAGCGATTCCTTTGGTTAATCAACTTCGCTTTTGCTCAAGGACGTTAAAAGATAATTAAATAGAGTCAGAAATCATTGAAAATTATCTCAGGAGCTTAAAATTGTTAGAGTAAGTAGCCCTGATTATGCTTTACTTAGCACTAGAGAGTAGATATGATTAAACAAAAACTTTGGGAGGCAATGAGCAAGTGAAAGTAGTAAAGTTTTTATCTGAACTTATTCTCCAGAAACTTCTCACAAATTCTGATGCTGAAGCTGATTCTCCTAAATTTTGGGATCAACTCAAAACAATCATGCAACCCTATTGGTATCCAACAGAAGCAGATGGTCGAGTTTTTTCTGAGGTAATTAAATCATGGGGAATGTTAGCTCTTTTGCTCTTCTTAATCATCAGTTTAATTAGTGTTAATGCCATCAATACTTTTGTGTTGCGTGAGTTGATTAATGTGATTGAAGAGAAAAATTTATCTCTGTTTATTACCAATCTTGTTTTGATTGTGATTACTTTTTTGATGATTACCCTCTTAACAGGATTTTCTAAGTTTGTCAGAGAGAAAATTGCTCTTGACTGGTATGAATGGCTTAATAATTATACCTTGCAGAAATATTTTAGCAATTGTGCTTATTATAAAATTAACTTTGAATCGCAGATTGAGAATCCAGATCAACGTCTGACCCAAGAAATTGAACCTATTGCTAGAACAACCCTCAGCTTTTTAGCTACTTGCGTGGAAAAAAGTCTGGAAATGATCGTTTTTTTCGTGATTCTCTGGCAGATTTCTCAAGTGATTGGTGTAGTTTTGATTATTTATACTGTTATCGGTAATTTGATTGCCCTTTATTTAAGTCAAGAACTGAATCAGATTAATCAAGAACAACTCGAATTTGAAGCAAATTATAATTATTCTATTACCCATGTTCGTAATCATGCTGAATCAATTGCTTTCTTTCACGGCGAAAAACAAGAATTAAATATTATTCAAAAAAGATTTAGGTCTTTAATTCAAAATGCTTTGAAAAAAGTTAATTGGCAAAGAAATAAGGATCTTTTTGATCGAGGATATCAGTCAATTATTCAAATTTTTCCCTTTTTAATTGTTGCTCCTTTATACATTACAGATCAAATTGATTTCGGAGAGGTCAATCAAGCTAGCTTAGCTTCTAATCTGTTTGCCACAGCTTTAGCCACATTGATCGCTGAATTTGCAACTTCAGGACGAGTTTCTAGTTATATTGAACGTTTAGCAACTTTTTCAGAAGTATTAGAAACTTTTAGTCAACAACCCGAAGGTGTGAGTACCATTAAAACCACTGAAGAAAATCGTCTCGCTTTTGAAAATGTTACCCTATTGACCCCTAATTATGAAAAAGTAATCGTTGAAGATTTGTCCGTTGAGGTAGAATCAGATCGAGGACTCTTAATTGTCGGACCGAGCGGGCGTGGAAAAAGTTCCATTTTAAGGGCGATCGCTGGTTTATGGACTGCAGGAACCGGTAATCTAGTACGTCCGCAGTCAGAAGAAATCCTATTTCTGCCCCAACGCCCTTATATAATTTTAGGAACGTTGCGCGAACAATTACTTTACCCTTATCTAGATCGTGAAATGAGCGAGCAACAACTCGAAAACGTCTTAGAACAAGTTAATCTTCAAGACGTGCTCACTAGAGTGGGAGGATTTGATGAAGAAGTTCCTTGGGAGAATATCTTATCCCTAGGTGAACAACAACGTCTGGCTTTTGCCCGAATATTGGTGAGCCATCCTCATTTTGTCATCTTAGATGAAGCAACGAGTGCCTTAGATTTGACTAATGAAAAGAATTTATATCAACAATTACAAGAAACAAAAACAACCTTTATTAGCGTCGGGCATCGAGAAAGTTTGTTTGGTTATCATCAAATGGTTCTAGAGCTTTTGCCTGATTCAGGTTGGAAAATTTCTCCTATCCTTTAGGGAGTGGTGCAACCCTTTCAAGTGAGCAAGCATAGAACCTTTTCAGAATATGCCGGAGCAAATTATTAGTAATACTCATAAAAGTAGAACAAGTGCTACTTCATCTCTATCTGAAGTTTGGAAAAATTTCCAGATCGTCACTCAACCTTACTGGTATCCGACCAAAATAGGGGAAAGAGCGTTTTCAGAGGTAATTGAAGCTTGGAGAATGCTCGCGCTTTTAATCTTGTTAATTGTCTCCTTGGTAGCTGTTGATGGTTTAGGTAGCTTCTGGAATCGCTATGTTGTTAATCTTATTATTGAAGACAGAGAGCTTTCTAAGTATCTTAATACCCTATGGATTTCTTGCCTTTTAATTGTTATTGTTGCCTTTTTAGTCGGATTTTCTAAATTTGTTAGCAAAAAACTTACCTTTGATTGGTACAAGTGGCTCAGTCATTATTTCTTAAGACAATATTTAAGCAATCAGTCCTATTATAAACTTCATTTTCAGTCTAATTTTCATCATCCCGAGCATCTCCTAGCTGAAGAAATCGAACCAATGACAAGGGATGGGATCCTATTTTTGACAACTTTACTAGAAAAAGTTTTACAAATGGCTACTTTTATCATAATTCTTTGGACAATTTCCCAACAAATTGCCATTTATTTAATAATTTATACCATTGTCAGTAAATTGGTTGGTATTTATTTAAATCAAAAATTAGAGCAGATTAAACAGGAAGAAAAAGACTTAAAAACCGATTACAAATATGCCTTAGCCGGTCTTCGTAATCATCGTGAATCTATTGCTTTTTCTCAAGGAGAGAAGCAAGAATTTGAGAGCCTTGAACGAACATTTAATCAGGTTTTTGAAAAGACAGAACATCGGGGTAATTGGGAGAGATGGCAGGATATTTTTAATCGAGCCTATCAGTCTGCTATTAATATATTTTCAATATTTATTCTTATTCCTTTATTTATTCAAGATCAAATAAACTATGGAGAGATTACTCAAGCCAGTTTTTGTTGTTTTTTATTCTCCAATGCGGTAGGAATATTGCTCAGTGAAGGGGAAAAATTTGGAAAATTATCTAGTTATATTGAGCGATTAGCTAAGTTTTCCGAAACATTAAAATCAGTTTTCAAACAACCACAAGAGTTGACGACAATTAACACAGTAGAAGATAACCGTTTAGCGTTTGAAAATGTCACCTTACGAACTCCTAATTATGATAAAGTTATTGTTGAAAATTTATCTTTATCCGTGCAACCAGGAGAAGGTTTATTAATTGTTGGTGCTAGTGGTCGAGGAAAAAGTTCTCTGCTGCGGGCGATCGCTGGTTTATGGACTGCAGGAAAAGGTCGTGTCGTACGTCCTTGCCGAACTCAGATGTTATTCTTATCTCAATATCCTTATCTTCCTGTCGGAACGTTACGGGAACAGTTACTTTATCCTCAAACTAATCGTCAAATAAGTGAGCAAGAACTTGAAGCAATCTTGCAACAAGTGAATCTCCAATCTTTGATAACCCGTATCGATAACTTTGATGTAGTCATGCCCTGGGGAGATATATTATCATTAGGAGAGCGACAACGCCTTGCTTTTGCTCGAATTTTAGTCAGTCGCCCTAATTTTACCATATTAGATCGAGCAACAAATGCTTTAGATATAACTAATGAAGAAAATTTATATCAACAATTAAAGACTATCAAAACAACTTTTATTAGTATTAGTCACAGAGAAAATCTCTTTAATTACCATCAATGGGTCTTGAATCTTTTAGAAAATCCTAATTGGCAACTTCTTCCTATAGAAGAGTATAAACTACAGTTGGGTTATGCAAGCGGATTTGAGCTGAGTTCTAGCTCAAATTCTGGCTTGATAAACCCTTAATTTTCAAGTCGATTGGCTTCAACTATTATCTTGGTTAGCAAGCCTGATTAATTCTTCGATAAATTCTGGTTGTCTATCTTCTTGTTGACAGATTTCTTTCAGTTTAGCAATGTTATGACCATAGCTAGGATTAGTTAATAATTCAGTAATCATCATACCTAGTTTTTTTGCAGAAATATTAGCTAGTTTTCCTCGTAAACCAATACCTTGGTTTACGACTCTAGCTGAGTTACTTGGTTGATCTGAATGACCTGGGAAAACTAATAAAGGGACTTGATAGTAAATACATTCTTTAATTGTATTCATGCCACCTTGACAAATCATTAATACCGCCTTTTCTAATACTTCTAATTGAGGAACAAATTGGCATAATTCTACATTCTCAGGAAGAGGGCCAATATCATAACTAGAATAGTTTTTCCCCAGATTCAAAAGTAGTTCATATTCAGGAAGCTCATTAAATGTTTCAATCATAACCTGATAGAAACGTTTACTGTATTTATATGTACTGGCATAAGTCCCTAGTGAACAATAAATTAAAGGTTTATTGCCCGTCAACTTATTCAGCTTAAAAGTTTGATTAGAATTATAAGGACTAACACCAATAGTTAATCCTATATAATTATGTCCTAGCAAACCATCAAAATCAAGTTTCCTAGGCACTAAATAAAATGTGGGTAAATCCACTCGATAAAAATATTCACCAAACAGCAGTTTTACCCCTAAAGTTTTAGCTTTAGGATAGAAAAAATTGATATATAATAGCCATAAGTAAACTAATCCTGGAGGAGATAAAAATACAAGCACAAAAAATAACTTTAATTTTAACCATTCCCCCCCAATAATTACTTTTTTGAGCAATCCAGGACCAGGAATAACATAAGAACCAGCAGGCGGAACTCTGAGATTGGGATATCCATCTATTTGATTAGCCAAAATTTTCACAGGAACTTTTTTTTCAATAGCAGCCAATGCCATTATCGATGCAAGAACTTCAACTAAGACCAAATTAACTTCATAGATATCAATTAGCTCGAGAAGCCGTTGATAAGCAGTTTTAGTCAGATTGACATCATATTGAGCTTTAGCTATCCAATCTTGAGGTTTAGGTGTGTCAAACTCTAAAGATTCAAATATAAAGCCATTTCTGAAAACATACTCTTTATAATCGTTGAATTGATTGGGATTAGTTATCTCAACATTACCTCTTATAGACGCAAAAATAATTTGGAATCCTTGTTCGGCTAGTTTTTTGGCGACGGGCATCATATAGATAAAAGCATTCCACTCAGGAGCAGCAACAAATAATACTGTTTTACTCATGATTAAAGCCTCCAGATTATTTAATTAGGACTACAAGCTTTATTTTGTAAGGCTTGAAGATGGAACTATTGAGTATTATTACTCGATTTTATCATGCTACATGACGACTTAGATTTTTGGCGACAGAACCCACAGCAGTATTGGCAAAATGGCTCCTAATCTAGTAACCTTAAAATAGGTTAAGTTTAAACCATAATAAACATTAGAATTAGAGGGAAATTTATACGTTTTAGCTAAACAAAAGCCAAAAACTTGGAATCTAAATGGTTGACTGCTTGATGAATTATCAAGAAAGTAAGCATTAAAACTTTAGTAATTGGTAAAAACTATGAAATTAAAATGGTTAAAACCTGGTTATAGTGGCTTATATGCAGGTATAACAAGTATTGTGGGTGTTATTCTCATTAATTCCTATAACTTTATAGGAATTCCTTGGTTAGTAGCTATAGGGATAGGAATGCTAATTTTAGCTTTATTCCTAGGCTTTAAAGCAGTATATACAGCTTTAGATAGCTAACATTTGATAAATTTTTACTACCTTGAGGAAAAATAAATGGATGACCAATCAAAAGTTGTAAGTGGAAGTGGCATGGTCGTTGGAGGAAGCACAATTATAGCCAATGCTGGTGGTGCTGTCGGGGCTACTGCAGGTATAGGACCTAATATCGCAAACTTAGCATTACAGATGGGACTTATTACAGGTTCTAATGTAGGCTCTGTAACAGCTACCACAGCAGCTGGAGCAACTCTTATAGGACTAACTCTAATTACAGGTGGCTTTGCCCTGATAGGTTTAGGCTTAGCTGGGTTAGGTGGCCTTCTTGAAGATTCGTAAATATAGTTTTCAGTATAAATATCATAAGCAACACGAGTGAATTTGATAGCGACGCTGCTGCTTGGCTTGGAAGAGACTTAGCTATTGTCCCATTTCATCAGCTGCTATCAGGCCAAACAAACTGCCATCGCTGTCAAAATCACGCGCTCTTGCCCTTGCTTCATCTGGCGCAGATGTCCTGAAGTTACACCTTAAACCCTTCAAGGGTGTACTGGATCTCAACCCAGAATCCGTCAACGATTAAGATGAGAAGAGTCTGAGCAATCTGGGATTGACGATGAGCATCCACACGCTGTTGGGCTTGTAAGATGACTCGATTGATGGTACTCACAGATATGACACTGCCGAGCAGAGGATAAAGCGCCTTGTCTGGAGTTAATTCAGTAGTTGACAAAAATAATTGTAACTGTACACAATTCCTCACAATTTCACACAATTTCACACAGACAATCTTAACGGCGATCGCTTATAGTTCTGAGATAAGCAAGCATACTCAAGGATATCTAATAGGAATTATATATAAATCAGGATAAACCTAAGGATTTAATTTAAAGGTGGTTCCAGATAATAACTGATTTGCTTTCATCGATATCCTTACCTTAGGGTATTAATATTGAAAAACAAAAAGATAATGCTTAAGAAAAGATGGGTCAATTAATGAAGCGATAATTTATCTCATCAGAAGGAGCTAGATCAATAGCTAATCAATAAATTATTACTTGTATTAAATTAAATAAACAAAAAATAAATGGATTACAAAAAAGAGCCTGGAGGTTTTAAAGCTACTAATCGACTAAATAAAACTAGTTTAATTTTGATAGCATTCTGAACTAAATATTAAAGAAAAAAAGCCCATAAACGAAGCTTTGACTTTCTAAAAATGTATTATTTTTTGTGGATACTGTCTTTCCGAAATTTCCATAAAGAATCTGGATTGAGTATTTACCTGTCTTTATAAGATTTTCAAAATATTTAAGAAATTCTCAATGAACACAATGAAGAAAAAGAAAAGTTCTCCGCTTTCATTTGGCCAACAGGCTATGTGGTTTATCTACCAAATAGACTCTGAAAGTGTTGCGTATAATATCTTCATTACAGTTAAAATTGAAGCACCAGTCAATGTTCCTGTTTTATTGAGGGTATGGAACCGAATTGTTGAACGCCATCCTATCCTGAGAACTACCTATACAACAAATAGTGAAGGCCAACCTATTCAGCAAATTCATGAAAAACCAGAACTGAGTCTTGAAGTTATCGATGCTGAGGGGTGGAGTGAAGACGAATTAAAAGAAAAAATATTAACTGAAACAGAGCGCCCATTTGATCTAGAAAAAGACTCAGTTTTAAGAATTAATTTATTTACCCAATCAGCCCAAGAACATATTCTACTGCTAACCATGCACCATATTGCAGGAGATATGTGGTCTTTTGATTTACTATTAAGTGAATTTCAAGATTTATATACCACCGAAATAGAGCCAGTTAAGTTAGAGCAAACAGAAATAGTCACAGATTCTTCAACTCAGTATCCATCATACGTTGATTTTGTGAACTGGCAGTCAGAATTGCTATCGAATTCAAGAGGAGAAAAAGCGTGGCAATACTGGCAAGAACAATTAGCGGGTGAACTGCCAATTTTAAATTTACCAACCGACAAACCTCGCCCGATTGTACAGACCTATCAAGGAGAATCGTATCTTGTCAAGTTAGATGAAGCATTAATTCAAAAACTAAAAAATCTAGCCTTAATTTCGGGCACTACTCTTTATAGGCTCCTATTAACAGCATTTTATATCCAAATTTATCACTACACTCATCAAGCAGACATCATCATAGGTAGTCCCATGAGAGGTCGGGGGGTTGAAGATTTTAACAAGATTGTCGGGTACTTTGTTAATCTAATTCCTTTACGAATTTCTCTATCAGAAAATGCCACATTTATCGATCTGCTTGCTCAAGTTGATAAGACAGTAAGAAACGCTCAAAAGTATCAAGATTATCCTTTTTCTCTTCTCGTTGATAAACTTGAGCCGCACAGAGATCCCAGCTTTGCGCCCTTGTGTCAAGTGAGTTTTACTTGGCAACGACATCACTGGTGTGAACGAAAAGGGAATTCATTGGACACTCAAGCACAAGTGCTTCCAATGCAGCCATATCTGCTCGGACATCAACGGGGTGCTTTCCTAGATCTGAACTTAATGGTCATGAAAGCAGAAGGAGTGTTACAACTTTGCTGGCAATATAATACGAGTTTGTTTAACCCTGATACTATCAGGCGCGTTGCAGGTCATTTTGTCACATTGCTAGAAAGAATTGTGGCTAATCCTCAACGAACTGTGGCTGAATTGTCTTTGTTAACGGAAGCAGAACGGCATCAATTGTTGGTAGAGTGGAATAATACTGAGAGTGAATATCCCAAAGCTAACTGTATTCATCAATTATTTGAAGAACAGGTAGAACTAACCCCAGATGCAGTTGCTGTAGTCTTTGAAGAGGAGCAATTAACTTACCAACAATTAAATACGAGAGCTAATCAACTAGCACACTACTTGCAAACCATAGGAGTAGAACCAGAAGTTTTAGTGGGGATATGTGTAGAACGCTCAGTAGAGATGATAGTAGGACTGTTGGGGATCCTCAAAGCAGGAGGAGCTTATGTACCTTTAGATCCTAATTATCCAACAGAAAGGTTGAGTTATATGTTGGATAATTCAGGGGTAGAGGTGTTATTGACCCAACAAGATTTATTATTATCTTTACCTTCGTCTACCGCACAGGTGGTGTGTTGGGAGCAAGATAGGGAAAAGATTGAACAACAGAGTCAACTCAATCTCAAGACAGATATTGATGCAGAGAATTTGGCTTATGTGATGTACACATCGGGGTCCACAGGAGAGCCCAAAGGAACTTGTATTATCCATCGAGGGGTAGTGCGGTTAGTCAGAGGCAATAACTATACTAACTTCTCTCCACAAGAAGTCTTTCTGCAACTGGCACCGATTTCCTTTGATGCCTCAACCTTTGAAATTTGGGGCAGTCTGCTCAACGGTGGCAAGCTAGTAGTCTTCCCCAGTGTCCGACCATCATTAGAGGAATTAGGAGAGGCACTCAAACAGCATCAAATCAACACGCTTTGGCTCACAGCAGGGTTGTTTCACCTGATGGTAGAAGAACGATTAGAGGACTTAAAATCTTTAAAGCAACTCTTAGCAGGGGGAGATGTCTTATCGTTGCTGCATGTGAACAAAGCACTTTCAGAGCTAAACAATTGCCAGTTAATTAATGGATATGGACCGACAGAAAATACCACCTTCACCTGCTCTTATGCCATCCCCCAAAGCAAACAATTAGTCAATTCAGTGCCCATTGGTCGTCCCATTGCCAATACTCAAGTTTATCTCCTCGATCGCCATCTACAACCAGTACCGATTGGAGTAATCGGAGAACTATACATCGGAGGAGATGGCTTAGCTAGAGGCTACCTCAACCGCCCAGAACTAACAAACGAAAAATTCATTCCCAATCCCTTCAACGGGTCCCAATCTTCTCGTCTTTACCGCACAGGGGACCTGGCGCGTTATTTACCAGATGGAAATATTGAGTTTCTAGGACGAATAGACAATCAAGTGAAGATAAGGGGTTTCCGGATTGAACTAGGAGAAATAGAAGCGGTTCTCAACACTCACCCTCAAGTCCAACAAGCAGTAGTTATAGTCAGAGAAGACATTGCCGAGAACAAGCGTCTAGTAGCTTATGTAGTCACTAATGATGAATCCCTCAACAGCAATCAATTAAGAGAAGACCTCAAACAGAAGCTACCAGAATACATGGTGCCATCAGCCTTTGTCTTCTTAGAAACGCTTCCCTTAACAGCCAACGGCAAAATAGACCGCAAGGCATTACCAGCACCAGAGGTAACCAGAGACCAAACAGACGAATACATCGCTCCTAGTACAGAAATAGAAGTAATTTTGAGTAATATTTGGCAAGAATTATTACTTAAAGAAAAAGTAGGTATCCACGATAACTTCTTTAACTTAGGTGGAGATTCCATTCTCAGCATTCAAGTAGTTTCTCGTGCCAAAAACTCAGGAATACAAATCACCCCCAAACAAATATTCCAAAATCAAACCATAGCCGAACTAGCCAGAGTGGCTAACACCACAGTTGAAGTCAATGCGCAACAAGGAATAGTAACCGGAACTGCCCCTCTAACCCCAATTCAACAATGGTTCTTTACTAAAAACCGTCCCGAAGCACATTATTATAACCAATCATTTTTACTGCGAGTTCCCCAGAATCTATCCAGTGAATTACTTGCCCTGTCCCTCAAAAAATTACTAGAGCACCACGATGCACTGCGTTTAAGATTCACATCAGGAGTAGCAGAATATCCACAAATAGACTCTGAAAAAGAGGAAAGCATACCACTATCCCTAGTCGATTTATCATCAACACCCCTGAGCGAACAAACACAAGTACTAGAGAAAATAGCCACAGAATATCAAGCTAGTTTAAACCTATCAACAGGGCCGATAATCCGAATGGTGATGTTTGATTTAGGTCGAGACGAAAAAAGATTACTAATCACCATACATCACCTAGCAGTAGATGGAGTAAGTTGGCGCGTCATCATACCAGATCTAGTCACAATTTATCAACAAATAGAAGCGCAACAACCAATAAAACTGAGTCCTAAAACAACAGCCTTTAAAGATTGGGCTGTGAAATTAAACCAATATGCCCAATCAGATATTCTCAAACAAGAATTAGACTATTGGCTCAACCAACCATGGCATCAAAGCCAACCTCTACCAAGAGATTATGATTCCACAGAATCAGATAATTTATGGGCGGGTGTTCAAATAGTATCAAGGAAATTAAGTATCTCAGACACCAGCATTCTGCTCGGTTCAGTCCATGAGGCTTACAACACGCAAATCAACGATTTATTACTGAGTGCCTTAGTAAAAGTCCTAGCAGAATGGACAGGCAATGAAAATATTTTAATCGACTTAGAAGGTCATGGAAGAGAGGACTTATTTGAAGATGTAGACTTATCCAGAACAGTCGGTTGGTTTACCAGTATCTTCCCAGTCTTCTTGCAAATCCCCGAAATCAAACAACCAGCAGCAGTTATCAAATCAATCAAAGAACAATTAAGAGCAATTCCCCAACGGGGCATCGGCTATGGAATTTTAAAATACTTGTGTGAAGACACCAGTATCTCAGAACAAATCCAAACAATTCCCAATCCAGAAATTAGTTTTAATTACTTAGGACAATTTGACCAAATACAGGTCGAAAATGGATGGCAATTTGCCACAGAATCAACAGGAGCAAATCAGAGTCCCAGACAAAATCGTGACCATCTATTGGACATAAATTCGCTAGTAATAGATGGGGAATTACAAATAAACTGGGGTTACAGTAGTCAAGTTCATAGTCGGGCAACAGTGGAGAATTTAGCCCAGAACTATATTCAAGTCATCAGAAGGTTAATTGAACATTGTCGCTCAGAAGAAGCTTTTGGATATACATCATCTGATTTCCCTGAAGCCCAGTTGAATCAAGAGAAAATTGATGAATTATTAGTTCTTCTCAACAATCCCAAAATTGAATCCATATATCCCCTCTCACCCATGCAACAGGGGCTGTTGTTTCACAGTATTTATGCACCCAATAGTGGGGTATATTTTGAGCAGATAACCTTAAATTTGAAGGGGGATATCAATGAAGCAGCTTGGGAAGAGGCTTGGCAAAAAGTAGTTGAGAGATATTCAATTCTGCGGACATTATTTGTGTGGGAAAATCGCCCCACTCCCTTACAAGTGGTGTTGAAACAGGTTACTTTACCTTGGATTAATTTAGATTGGAGCTCATTATCTCTAACAGAGCAACAACAACAATTGTCAAAGTTGTTACAAAGAGAAAGAGAACAGGGTTTTGCCTTAAACCAAGCACCATTGGCGAAAGGTACGTTAATTAAACTAAGTGATCAGACTTACAATTTCATCTGGAGCTTCCATCATATCCTCCTCGATGGTTGGAGTTTACCAATTATTTTTAAAGAGGTTGTCAGTTATTATCAAGCTCAACAGACTGGGGAAACTTGTTATTTACCAGCACCAGTACCCTATCGGGATTATATCGCTTGGTTGAATGCTCAAAACACTGAAGCAGCAAGGGAGTTTTGGCAACAAACTTTGCAAGGTTTTAGCGCACCAACCCCTCTAGTAGTAGATAACAATAAGTCGCCTCAACAACAGACAGACTCCCATTACGCTGAAGTTGAATTACGCTTAGGAGTGGCAGTAAGTCGTGGATTAAAAAATCTAGCCAACCAAAATCATTTAACCCTATCCACTATAGTACAGGGAGTTTGGGCCTTACTATTGAGTCGTTATAGTGGGGAAGAGCATGTAGCATTCGGGGTCACAGTTTCCGGCCGGACTGCCAATATCTCAGGAATAGAAAAGATGGTAGGATTGTTCATCAACACCCTACCATTACTGGTGCAAATATCCCCTGATGAGAATCTGATATCTTGGCTCGAACAAATCCAACAGTCGATGTTGAAAGTACAAGATTACTCTTACACGCCATTGTTTGAGATTCAAGCCAGGAGCGAAGTACCAGGTAGAGTACCTTTGTTTGAGAGTATTGTGGTCTTTGAGAATTATCCAATCGAGCAAACTGCATTTAATGAAGAGGGTTCGCTACAGCTAAGTGAGATGGAGGCATTTGAACAAACTAATTATCCACTGACTGTAGTAGCAATGCCAGGAGATGAGTTGTTAGTGAAGATAAGTTATGACCCTCTTCGGTTTGACCAAGAGACAATAGAGCGGATTTTAGGACATCTGCAAACCATTTTCTCAGCAATTGTAGCTAATCCGCAACAAACTATAGGTGAATTGCCCTTATTAAGTGAAATAGAACGGCATCAATTGTTAGTGGAGTGGAATCAAACTCAGAATGAATATCCCCAAGATAAATGTATTCATCAATTATTTGAAGAACAGGTAGAACTGACCCCAGATGCCGTTGCGGTAGTCTTTGAAGAACGACAATTAACTTATCAGCAATTAAATAGTAAAGCCAATCAACTCGCACATCACCTTCAGAGCTTAGGAGTAGAGCCAGAAGTCTTAGTCGGGATATGTATAGAACGCTCCTTGGAGATGATAGTCGGAATATTAGGAATACTCAAGGCAGGGGGAGCTTATGTCCCGTTAGACCCGAATTATCCAGCACAAAGGCTAAGTTACCTGTTAGATGATTCAGGAGTCAAGGTATTGTTAACGCAACAAGAGTTGTTGTCATCTTTACCCTCATCTACAGCGCAAGTAGTCTGTTTGGCTCAAGATAGGGAAATGATTGAACAACAGAGTCAATCAAATCTAGAGACAGGTATAAGTTCAGAGAATTTGGCTTATGTGATTTATACTTCAGGTTCTACAGGTCAACCGAAGGGGGTTTTGGTTGAGCATAAAAATGTGGTTCGCTTATTCGCAGCAACTCAGTCTTGGTACAACTTTAATGAAAATGATGTTTGGACTAATTTCCATTCCCTTGCTTTTGACTTTTCGGTCTGGGAAATTTGGGGAGCCTTAATTTATGGTGGGCGTCTTGTCGTTGTTCCCTACTGGCTCTCTCGAGAGCCCGAAACCTTCCACAATTTACTGTGTAGTGAAAAAGTAACAGTACTCAACCAAACTCCATCTGCTTTTCGTCAACTGATGTCAGTAGAAGAGTCTCAGCACAAACAAGCAGAATTGAGTTTAAGGCTGGTAATTTTTGGTGGGGAAGCGCTAGAAATACAAAGCTTAAAACCATGGTTTGAGCAACATGGAGAAGAAACTCCCCAGTTGGTCAATATGTATGGCATTACCGAAACAACTGTACACGTAACTTATCGACCCCTAAAGAGCGACGATCTCAATAGCAGTGGCAGTGCGATCGGTCGTCCAATTCCCGATTTAGAAATGTATATCCTAGATGAGAACTTACAACTAGTACCCATAGGGATAACTGGGCAAATGTATGTGGGAGGAGATGGCGTAACCAGAGGCTACCTCAACCGCCCAGAATTAACCAAGGAAAGATTTATTCCTAATCCCTTTGGTGTAGGTCGCCTATACAAAACAGGAGACCTAGCACGTTATTTGCCAGATGGAGAGCTCGAATTTCTAGGACGCATTGACAACCAAGTGAAGATTCGAGGCTTCCGCATCGAACTAGGGGAAATAGAAGCAGTTCTCAACAACCACTCTCAAATTCAACAAGGAGTAGTCATAGTCAGAGAAGACATGGCCGACAACAAATATCTAGTCGCTTATGTCGTCCCAGAAGATGAATCCCTCAAGAGGAATCAACTAAGAGAAGACCTCAAACAAAAGCTCCCAGAATACATGGTGCCATCTGCCTTTGTCTTCTTAGAAAAATTCTCCCTCACAGCCAACGGCAAAATAGACCGTAAGGCATTGCCAGCACCAGAGATAACTAGAGACGAAACAGAAGAATACATTGCTCCCAGAACACAGAGTGAAGAAATAATAGCCAACATCTTTGCCACAGTCTTAAACACACAAGAAGTAGGCATACACGATCACTTCTTTAACTTAGGGGGACATTCCTTACTCGCCACCCAACTAATATCCCGACTCAAAGAAACCTTTCAAGTAGAAATACCAATAAGAACAATATTTGAATCCCCCACAGTAGCTCAACTAGAGCCGAGCAT
>JAAUYA010260832.1_pt1 | contig 21724 bp, 23 predicted proteins | sample 7278161 | NCBI WGS metagenome assembly JAAUYA01 (sample SAMN14350120, study PRJNA611818) | marine sediment metagenome | isolation source: surface marine sediment (3m) | place: French Polynesia: Moorea | collected 2018-08
ATTATGAACAACCTACTATATCTGGCTTTCGGCGATCGCTGCCCAGGTAGCGAAATAGACTCAAACACCTGATTTTTCGTGGCAGCGATCGCCTAACCTTCCAAGTCGTGACATGCAGAAAGATTTTATCGGAAGAGTTGAAATTTTTTGGGCAACTAACCTTTTGTAACCGAATTTAGGCTTACCTTCCCCAAATCATCTTCAGAGCAATTCCTAGCATAGCCACACCAAAAACTTTTTCTAGGAGCTTGCTTGGTAAGTTTGTTGCTAGTTTCGCCCCAAGTAGCCCGCCGAAAAGAAAACCCAGACAAATGCACACTGCGATTTTCAAATCCACATATCCTTGTTTGTAGTACGTCCACGCTGCCAGCAAGCCAATTGGGGGGACAAGTAAGGCGAGAGCCCTAAGCGTCTAATCGTCACAAATCATGGTCTAATGTCAATACTAATCGGTTAAGGAGAGAAGGAAGTTTGTTCTGGTTATCATCTCGCGAACCGTTTTCAAATAGTAAATAAGCGCGAAAAAAGAGCAAATATTTAATTGAAATAAACTCTTGATCACACCACCTCCTACTCGCTATCTAGCTTCGCTGATTGAACCATGCTTATGGTATTTTTAACCTAATTTTTTGGGGAATTAATTTCGATATTAATCCTTGAATTAAATTCTTAAACACATCCACTACAGAATCTGCTGACCAAAAATTGAAACCAATGACCAAGCAAATAATTAGCGATATATATTCGCTAATTAAGGGGGGAGATCATTTTCAATAATAATTTAAGAAATATTTCCCGCTGCCAATTTTTAGTTGATAAGAGGGAACAATTTAGTTTGCGAGAGAGTAACGCGAATCAATAACCCGTAAGGTTCGCTGAAGAAGAAAGTGGACAGAAATTCAAACAGTTTTTTTTGGAAAGGCGAGCGCTCAAAATTAGCGAATTATTTTCGCTAATTTCCCCTTTTTTCTTAATCGAGCAGTATTGGGTCTAATATTTGTCGTTGCTCAGCTTTGGCCTCTAAAAAAGTAGAGAATTGAGGATCAATTTGGGCCAAGGCCATTAATGGATGTCGATGCAAACGCCACAACCATCGCTGGGGCTCTTCTAAGAGTTCTTGCTTCCGTCGTTCTCGCCAATAATCATCTGTAGGAACCGATTTCAAGTAGCTCAAGAGTTCTTCCTGGTCCAAAGTTTGACACAGGAGTTGCCCTGGCGCCATTCGACGCAAAGGGGTTGTTTCTTTTCGACCACTGACACGTCGTTGATTCTGTCTCAGTTGTCCAAAGAGCGCTTCGAGTTGTAAGTTATTCCTAGGCAAGCCGGGAATGTCATAACAGTGGAGAATTGCTGGCAGCCATTTGCCGGCCATGGAGTTCCACTTACGGCATACTTTTTCGAGGGTAGATTTGAGTGGGGCCGACTTTTGCCACTGGTCGACCATCTGCTCCAGCATCGATTGTACAGTTTGGCTAGAAGAGAGGATAGGCAGGGCTTCGCTGGGAGACGCTAAAGTTCTGTCCTCTTGGTTTTGAGGTTCAACGTCGCTTTCGGGTGTGGCGACGATAGGGCTAAGTGGTGGGTCATCGTTTTGGGGCGCCAATGGCGGTTCACTGTGGCCGGTAGGGATCGTGAGGTGGGACTCAAGATTTGGCAGTGAGGTCTGTCCTTGAGACTTAGCTGAACTACTGGCTAAGGTCGGTAATGTCACCCTAGCTAAATAGTGTTCGAGTTGCCTCAGGCAAGTATGGGCCTGTCGCCCAGAGCCTGCGATGCTCAGATGATGATTGTAGAGCTGCTTTTACCCGACCGTGCAGCTGAGCCAGATAAGGGTCGGTTCCTAACTGTTGCTGACGAGTGTGTAAGTGTGCCTCAACCGCTATCAGTTGATCATAGGCTTTAAGACCACCGCATTGAAAGGGCTTGCGATTGGAGTGGCTCAAGGCATCGCGAATGGCTCGTCGATAGTAGCCATAATAGCGTTGGAGCCACTCGTTAGGACCTTCATCCGCCTGGTTAAAGGGCTGCCAAAACAGCGGATGAGCTGTTTGGCTCAGAGGCTTATCTGTCGTGGGGAGTAAGCTTACAGGTGCCGATGTGGGGGCTAAAGCGTCTTTTTTTTTAGCGGCTCACCAGTGACCACCGGCCAACTTGAGAGTCGCTCAGCCGCCTCTGGCTCAGATAAATCAGGTACCCTTGGCAAGCCCTTGAGGTCTTGTTGAAGTTCCTGCTTGAGAACCAACTCATCTTTTTGCAAGGGGTCTGAGAGATTCCCCAGAAAATGCATCTGACACAACTGATGAACGACATCTGGCCAAACCTCTGCTCAAGCTGTGACTAAAGCTGTCTCACCATCGGACAAAATTGCTAACATGGGATTCTCACCGAGCTGTTGGTCACAGCGCTCTAACCACTGACGCAGATGAGCACTATCAGCTGGTTCGAGAAATTCACTACTAATCGGGACGCCACTATTCACTTCCCACAATACATACAAGTAGGGACCCTCACTATCGGGTTGGAGACCATCACACATCAAGATCAAGCCGCCATACTCCTCAACTACGGCTTGCAACTTCTCACAGCGTTGGGGCCAATTCCCTGACATCAGTGCTAAAAACAGGCGATACAGACGACCCACGCTGGTGTCATTGATCGCTACTCCCTGCTCATTTAAGTGATGCTGGATCTCCGCAAATTGCTTGTGCTCGCGCTGGCGTTGGAGCCCGATGCTGGCAATTACATCTAGACCGTAGGTGCTGTAAGGCAGACTCAACTTCAGATGCTCACCACTGTGGAAATGCTTGCCAAAGGCCTTGCATCCTGAATTAGTACAGCGGCGAGAATAAGCTACAACGTGAAATTCTCCGGCCAAGGTTTGGATTGTTTTATGGGAATGGACTGCACTACCCTTAGAAACTAAGGGGTGATTACAGACTGGACACGATTCTAATTCAGGCCAGAAGGTCAAACGAGGGGCTTGGGGGTTACGTCTTTGGGGGCGTTGTCCGATGGGCATGAGATGATACCTAATGATGGGATATCATTAGTTTGGCACTCTCCTGCAATTTTGTGAAGGTTAGACACTTAGGGCCTAGTTTGACTACTTTAAAATATAGATAGCACTTATTGAGGAATTTATTATGTTTCCATTCTGGGGCAATCTCTGCTGGGGCACTGAGCCTTGGTCAGATAAAGCTTATAAAGAGCGTAAGCTCAAATATCTCAAAATGATGAGAGATAGCTTAGAAGCGCGATTGGCTGGACTTAGTGCTGCCATTGCGACGATCGAAAGTCAACTCAGTCAAGAAGAAAAAGCCTCTTAACGGCTAAGAGCTGGACATAGATTAACTCTGTGTCTAGCTCCCTTAGATTGAGAAAACTATTTCGAGATATCTCGGCAATCAACTAGATACTAATTGGAACAAATTAGCTTCGCTGATTTCTAACTCACTTATTACCTGATTTTAAAGATTGGATTACGGTTTCCTGGACAATGGGGTCATTCATCATGAAGGTATGGTTCACTGGTAACTCAATCGGGCGATCGCTCTCGAAGATTCGGGTCTCATTCAGAGCCACAATGCCATCATTGAGTTCAAAACCAAAAGGACTCCAAGAAGCTCGCAGCCCTTGAGTTCCCGCAATAATCGTGTAAGAAGATAGAAGAGTTGGAAGCTGATTAAAAAATTGAGGACTAGCCAGATTAAAGCCACACTGACCAGTAAACCATCGAAAAGGTGCTAGTTTCCACGCCAATGAAGCTAGTCGAGGAGGACGATTAGGTGTTCCTAACATTACCACATGCTTGGGTAGCTTGAGCTTACCCTCTCCCAAAGCTGAACGAGTTAATAAACCGCCTAAGGAGTGAGCAACAACGCCATAAGGTTGGTTAGTCGATATTTCTTCAAGCCGATACTGGAGGCGTTCAACAATCCGAGAGTAAGACTCCAGAAAGGCTGCGTAGCCAAACTGCTCTGTTTTCCAGCCAGCTTGCTTTAACCGCCGCTCAAGGCTGAATAGTGATAAAGGAGTACGACTAAGTCCATGAACCAGCAAAATTTTCATTTTCAATCAAAATTAGTAGTTCAATTGGATGAGTATTGATGGCCATCAACACTCAACAATTCACAAATAACTATATACTTCCTGGTAATCTTTGGGTACAAGGTCTAATCAGAGGACCAGGTAAAATACGATCGCCTTCAGCTCCGATGGGAATCCCCCGTGATTGACGTAGGGCATTAATAGCCTTAACACAGTCACAACCAAACATGGCCACTGCAGCATCACTTTCTTCTGCAGTAACATTTAAGAGTAAATGTCCCTCTTCGTTGGTTTCCAGATTAGGAAACTGCTCTTCAATTTGACTTTGATCGTCATTTACCATCTCTTCGAAAGCAGCAAGATAATTGTTGCCAGTACAAGAAGTGCGATCGCAATCTAGATTAGCTTGTGATACGTCTTGATTTTTAAGAGGAACAGGATTTACATCTAACTCTACTGCTTTTGCTGATTGTTCGGAAAAAAGATTTAAGAGCAAAGAACCAATAAGGGTGGGAGTAGATAATAAGATTATTCTTAGAGTATTATTCATGTGATTTCACTCCTCTAGAGAGTCAAAGCTTATTTGTAGCAGAATAAGTCATGTCTTTCGCCATTCTAACAGGCTTTAACCAAAAGTACCAGAACGATTATACCATTTTTCTAAAGTAATGATAGAATTGGTCGGCTGAAACCTTTGTCCTGTATGACTGTATATTATGGTAATAATAGCTCAGCTCCCCCAGGTTTAGGCAATTCAAATAAAGGTTGAGAAGGAGCGCTAAAAGAAGGTGGAGTATTTTTCTCTGTTGTCGAGTCTGAATTAGAATTTGCTTCTGCTTGGGGGTTGTAAATATTAACTATGAGATCGACTAATTGCTGTCTTTGCTCAAGAGTAAGAGCGTTAATAACTTTCTTATCCTGTTTCATCGGGTTAATTGTTAAAGTACTATTACCTGGATAACGAGATTCCAGAATAGCTTCATTGGCTCCTAAGTAGTCAGCTAGAGTTAATTTCCAATCCAAGCGAAAAATGGTCGGACGAGCTTTAAGGTATTGATGATATCTTACTAAACGACTCACAAGAGTGTTCTCCGGATCAATTTCACCAGTTTCTTGACGAATATATTTATTTTCTTGAGGTAAATCCGGCATTGCTTGATAAACTTTGGCTGCTACTTTTTTAGGTGGTAAAGTTTGAGCTGTAGCTACTGGAAACATAGTACTCTCAAATAAATCAGCTCTTTCTATCTTGGCTATCCAAAAAGGCATGACAAAGCCAATGAGGGTAGCAAGAAATAGCTCTAAACTTATTTTTAGCAGCTGCTTATGGAAACTAAACTTAAATCTATTCATGAGTCACTAATAATTTCTGGCTGAGTCAACTCATCAGACATTTCGACGATCGCCCTCAAGACGGGCTTCATTACGTCTTCTAGGTTATCAAAATCTTCAACGCGGCGTTGTTTGGCCCGATGAGCTACTGCCACGGTAATTTTATAACGATTTGAGGCAGCGCTCATTAGTTCTTCGCTGCGATACATGATTTGTGAAGAATCGAAGTTGTTTCTTTTGGGCATTGATTTTTTGATCCAAATTTTACCGAATATATAATTGACCTTGTGCTAAGATTCATCCAGTCTAGCTTAACAAGAATTAACCATCCATATTGTAACCCAAGTTGCTAGTTATAACTCTAAAATTGAGCGAAGGTATCAATATCAATGTTTATGGGGAAAAAATTAGTGTTTATACGGAAAAAAATAATTTTAGGTCTATCTAAAGATAGGTGATTTTTCGGGAGAAAGTATTCTGGAATTCAGAATAATTTATAAATAGCAACTTGAGTTTGTAAAATTAGTGACAGATTTGTTAAGATTTGTAAACTATAATAGATCGTAGATACAAAATAAGGAGGCTTTTGTCGTTTTATGCAAACTATCTCTTCTGCCAATTTCACCTCTACTATCGAATCTAATCGCTTTCCTCTAAGGATTATCGCTCTAGGAGATAGTCTTGTCTATGGCTATGGAGATCCTGAAGCAGGAGGTTGGGTTGAAAGACTCCGCCGTCGGTGGATGTATTCCGACACAAGCCATGTTGTTTATAATCTTGGCATTAGAGGCGATCGCGCTACTCAAGTCCACAAGAGATTAGCACAAGAATTTAGTTATCGAGGTGAGCTAAAAAATAGATGTCCGGATTTAATTGTCTTATCAGTAGGAGTTAATGACTCCCCCAGATTAGGTCGGCCCAGTGGCCGAAATCTAACTGATTTTAACCAATTCCAAGAAGATATTAATGATTTGCTCGCTCGAGCTCAAAAACTTTGTCCGGTAATATTTGTGGGAATGGTGCCTGTAGATGAAGCTAAAATTCCTTTTCTGGACTGCTTTTATTTTAATCATATTGACCAATATCGCTATAAACAAGCGACTAAACAAGCTTGTCTTCAGCGCGATATCCCTTATCTAGATATTTTTGACATCTGGAGAAGTAGGGGAGAAGAATGGTTAAGAGAACAACTCTCAGATGATGGTTTACATCCCAATGTAAGAGGTTACCAATCTCTATTTGATGATGTGATTAATTGGCAACCAATTATTCAACTTGAGTCCGTCACCCAGGAAACGATGTGATAGACTTATCATGGAAAATTCAGAGTATAGAATGCAGAATGTAGGATGATTACGGATAAACATTCTGCATATCATGTCGATCTCCGGCTAACTTAATAGTTTAGATGGAGACCAACAGTGGAATTTTATGATAGACTAATCTAAGCGTAACATTTTGGGGGAAGATTCTCCTCCCTTGGCACCTTACTCAGAGGATAAATATAGTGTTGCTCAAGACAATTATTGTCGCCATTGATTGTTCTGAAAGTTCTACCCAAGTATTGAGTGCTTTAGCAAATCTCGATCTTAATTCTAATCCTCAAATCATTTTTACTAGTATTCTTCCCACCCCTGAAACTAATTATGATTTACCAGTCGATAGTCCCCAAAATACAGGAGATTCTTTTTATCAAGAAAGAGAAGAAAACTTAAGGTCATATCAAGTTAAATACCAGAGAAGTAAAGTTGAAATTTTAAGGGGCGATCCAGCTGAGGAAATTATCCGTCTAGCTAACATCTATCATGCAGATTTAATTGTAATCGGTAGCCGAGGATTGAAGGGATTTAAGCGAATTTTAGAAAATTCTGTGAGTAGTCAAGTAGTAACTGATGCTGCTTGTTCTGTATTAGTAGTTAAGAATTAATAGTAATAAGTAAGCAAGAACATCGAATTAAATAATGTTAATTATTTTTACAGACTTAGATGGAACTCTTCTGAATCAGGATGATTATCATTATGATGCTGCTTTACCGATGTTGTCTAAATTAAAGTCAAAGCAAATTCCCGTAATCCCAGTAACTAGCAAAACTCGTGCCGAAGTCGAAGTTTTGAGCAAAGAAATAGGATTGAGCGATCCTTTCATTGTCGAAAATGGTAGCGGTATTTTTATTCCTCAAAATGACCATCGATTTAATTTAGTGGATACGATCATTCTTGGAGAATATCATTTAAAACTTTTAGGTTGTACTTATCAAGAAGCCAGACTTGGTTTAGATAAAGTTGCCAAAACTTTAGGAGAAGATTTACAAGGTTTTGGTGACTTAACTGTGCAAGACATAGTTAATTTAACAGGTTTATCTTTAGAAGAAGCAAACCTAGCCAAAACCAGAGAATTTAGCGAACCTTTTGTAACCCCCCCTCATCTAAAAGCAACTGTAATAGAGGCAGCAGTAACAACGAATGGCTTTAAAGTGGTAGTAGGCGATCGCTTTTCCCATCTGATTGGGAGCAATTCTGGGAAAGGAAAAGCCATAAATTGGTTAATGGAGAATTATCAATGGCAGGGTGAAAAAATTGTTACAGTGGGCTTGGGCAATAGCCCCAATGATTTAGAAATGTTGGAGAATGTAGAAATACCAATAATTATTCCCGGCAAAAAAGGAATTCATCCCGGTTTAGAAGGTAGAGACTGGAAAGTTGCTCCTTTTTCCGGTTGTAAGGGTTGGGCGGCAGTTTTAGAGGAAATCTGGACTGATAAGATTTAGTTATTATTCACTTCAGCTTAGTCAATGTTAAGGACAAGGTAAAACTAATAACCATCAGGTATAATTGTGGAAACAAATAGTGAAAAGGTTAGATATTTATGCCCTATACAACCGAAGACGGTGGAAGACTAAATAACTTTGCTAATGAACCAAAAGTATATCAAGCTGAACCTCCTAGTAAAGGGGAACAACGCAATTATCTTATTCTAGGCGTTTTAGGGTTACTTTTAATTGGCGGACTGATTGCAGTTGCGTTTTATGCTTCTAACGCATCAGTAAGCTAGTTTAATGTAACTGAGTGCAGCGCGGCGAAAATAACCCACCAGTTAACAAAGTCTGAAAGCCTTAATCCAAAATACTTTTGACTTTTGGCTTTTGACTTCCGCGCAGCGGCACTGAGGGTGTTAGGTGTTCACTTTCTCGGTAAGCATGGTAAGTGAGTGCGATCGCCTTGTCTCCCTCTTTTGCTATTAATATTTTAATTTTGCTTTTGACTTTTACTAAATTTATTAACTATGGCTCAGGGCAGATTTGAACTGCCGACCTTGGGCTTATGAGTCCCCTGCTCTGACCTACTGAGCTACTGAGCCTCTTGTCTTAGACTAAATATATATTCTAAAACATTAGGTTAGTATTTTCAACCTTTTGGTGAGAAATTTTTAGGAATTATTCCTCACTATTTACCTCTAACACCTAATAAATCCAAAATTATTTTCTAGGCAGAAAAGCCATGGGATTTGCAGCTCGCTCGCCTCGAGGATGAATTTCAAAATGTAAATGAGGTCCGGTGCTATAACCAGTATTACCCATGGCCGCAATTTGTTGCCCCTTGGCTACTTTTTGGCCTCGGCGCACAAAGATTTTGCTGTTATGGGCATATAAAGTTACAGAACCATCATAGTGTCTTACTTTAACTAAATTGCCGTAACCTCCTGAATTCCAGCCAGCGCTAATAACTTCTCCCTCAGCTGCTGCCACAATAGGGGTACCGATCGGACCTGCTATATCAATTCCTTTGTGCATTCTACCCCAACGCCAACCATAACCAGAGGTAAGTACACCCTTGGTAGGCCAAATATAGCCGCTAAAGGAAAAACTATTATTATTATCTGGTAAATACTGATCTGGGGAATACAACTGCGGTAAATCTGGTGATACCATCTCACCTGGAGAGGGTTGAACCATAGGGTTGTAATATTCTACATCGATAGGAATCGAACTCATCATCTGGGATTGAGAAGAGGCAGAAGAATTATAAGGATTCGCATCATAATTAGATTGCCTGGTAGTTTGATTTGCTGGTTGTTGCTCAATCTCAGTAAAATCTGTACCTAGATTGGTTACTTCTTCCGGAACAGCGGTAATCAAAGTTGGTTGATCAGGAATCTCAGGAGTGGCTCCTGGAATCATTAAAGATTGATTGACTTTGATTAAATTGGGGTTGCTGAGATGATTTGCTTTAATTAGTTGTTCTCTAGTTATTCCGTAAGCCAGAGCAATACTATTGAGTGTTTCTCCGTGTTGAACTCGATGAACTTTCCGGCTGAAATTAACTAGAATTCTATCTGGTTGAGGATTTGATAGTGATGGTAAATGATTAAAAGACTTAATTGGCGCTGGTTTTACCGGAATAGGAATAGAATTGACTTGATCCTTTGGGGAATGAGGAATAGGATCAACCGATATAGGGATTAAGACAGGATTGGGAACATTTCTATCATCACTCGGCGGTTGAGCAATAGGAATGGGAATTGAATCTTGATTTTGCCCAGTTGGTTCTAAAGCGATCAGAGATGATAATTTTGTGAACAGAGGATTTAATTGCAACTTCTCCCCATCTGAGTTATTAATCTGATGATTACTGGCAATAGTAAATTCTGTTGTGGCCGTTATCTGCTCTTCTGACAAACCAGGAAATGCTGCCTGAGAGGGATTCCAGTTTTTATACCAATTGGGTGACAGGGCTAATTGTAAAACCTTATTGGAGATTAGATGTGGTTGTCTCAACTGTTTAGCTGTTGCTGGCTCAGAGATAAGTAGCATTCCCATTGCTACCATCGGTATAGTTTTGATAGTTATTCCCATAGTTTGTTTTTTCTGTATATTCATTACTCACTCCTCCTGTGTTTTCCCAAGTAAAAGAATTGGTTTTGCTGATTTTAAAGTTTATAAGTTATTCTAGAGATAGTATCCCTGCGTTTGCGGGGCATGCCATAATCCTATGTGAAATTATGTTATTTGACCATAAAGATTATCATTTGTTCCCAACTAAGTAATTTAACTCTAGGTATTTTAACTCTAAACTTTACAATCTGAAACATTGTAGATTCTAATATAATGTATTCCCAGAAAAAGACACTTTAATAAACCTTTTACTATAAAAATTTCTTATATAAACTCAAGCTAGTGATAAAGATTAAGTTTCTTTGTCATGATTTTTTGAGGCTAAGGTCGTTGTGCCTATTGTAATATTCCAATTTGACGGCGTACTTCAAACAAGCCTACTGCTACGCTTACCGATAAGTTGAGGCTTCTTACTTGTGGTTCACTCATGGGAATATAGACGGTAGCATCACATTTTGCGAGTAAATCTGGAGCTAATCCTTGGGTTTCACTGCCAAATAGTAACCAATCATCTTCCTCAAATTGCCATTGGCAATAACTATTTTGTCCGCGAACACTAAAACCGATTAGTCTTCCTCCTCTTTGTTGATGTAGCTTGAGAAAATCTGTTAGCTGCTTGTGATAGTAGAGATTAACAAAAGGCCAATAATCTAACCCAGCTCTTTTCAAGTAGCGATCGCTGATTTCAAAACCCAAAGGACCAACCAGATGTAACTCTGTGTTGGTAGCGGCGCAAGTTCGGGCAATATTTCCTGTATTCGGGGGAATTTGAGGTTTAACCAAGACAACTTTCGGCATTTATGACACTCCTCCAACTGTTAACCCTGATTATTCTGCATTTTACCTAAATACTTGAGTATCTAGTGCGAAGTTATTAATGATAAGATTTTCTTATCTTTCCTGTTGATTTACTGATTCAAATGAATATTAATTATCAATTACCATCAACAATCAACCAATAATTATGGAGATGAATACGAATAAGATATAATTTTCAGTTTACCCTAGCATAATTTAATTATGTAGAAGCAGAAGGACACAGTGGAGCTAGAGTACAAAGATCACATTGAGGTTTCTTTGCTTGACACACTGCCCGACCATGGTAAATGATAAGAATAGAAAAGTTTTCCCAATCAGGTTGGGGCAGAAGTTTCATTAAATCTTTTTCAATGCGTACTGGATCTTTTTGTTTTGTAAGTCCTAACCTAGTGCTTAGACGTTTAACATGAGTATCTACCGTAACTCCCTCAATAATACCAAACCCATGAGCAAGTACTACATTAGCCGTTTTGCGAGCAACACCCGGTAAAGTTAACAACTCGTCCATGGTGCGGGGTAGTTTTCCGGCAAATTCTTGGACAATTTTTTGACAAGCTCCTTGAATATGTTTAGCTTTATTGCGGTAAAATCCTGTAGAGCGCACTAAAATTTCTAGCTCTTCTCGCTCTGCTTGAGCAAAAGCTTCTGCATCAGGGAATCGCTTAAACAAAGCAGGAGTAACTTGATTAACTCGCTCATCTGTACACTGGGCAGAGAGGATAGTGGCAACTAATAATTGTAATGGTGTTTCGTAATTGAGACTGCAAGTGGCATCAGGGTAAAGATGCTTAAGCATTGATAAAATCTCGACTGCACGTTTTTCTTTTCTCATTTGTTCAGCCTTACCTTCTTCTTTCTTGTAATTTCCGATAAACATCTCGGAGACTAACTTGGTGATAAGCTAAAGCTACTAAGGAATGATAGAATAAATCGGCTACTTCAGCCGTAATTTGTTCGGGATCGTCATCTTTACAAGCCATTACTACTTCTGCTGCTTCTTCGCCAATTTTTTTGAGAATTTTATTGTCGCCTCCTTCAAATAACTTACAAGTATACGATCCTTCTACGGGGTGCTCTCGGCGATCGCCGATTATTTTAAACAATTCTGAGAGAGTATCCGCAGGGGGTGATGCTTTAGAATGATCGATTTGATGGAAACAACTTTTTTCTCCTGTGTGACAGGCAACATCTCCTATTTGTTCTATGGTTAATAGGAGAGCGTCACTGTCGCAGTCGTAACGAATAGAGCGTATTTTTTGAATATGTCCAGAAGTTTCCCCTTTATGCCATAATTCTCGACGAGAGCGACTCCAATACCAAGCTTCTCCTGTTTCTAAGCTCTTTTGTAGCGATTCTTGGTTCATCCAAGCCATCATTAATACCGTACCATCTAGATAGTCCTGAGCGATCGCTGGGACCAACCCTTGGTTGTTATAATTGATTTTATCAACTGGTATGGCTTGCAGGAGAGGAATAGAAGGATTAACTGACATTTTTACAATATAATAATTTTCAACTAAAATTTAATCTTGCTCTATTTTAACAGCTAAAGGTCATTAAAATCATCCTTATTCCTGATTGTTAATGGTTGATTGTTGATGGTTGATTGTAGACTGGTTCTAAGAGCAAATTCTTGATTTGATTTAATACTCGAGAATCATTTAACATCCAAGAATGAATTAAAACCGGCAAAGAAATTTCTTTCCCCACGGACATTTGAGAACTTGTTGCTGGAAAAATCATTGTGTCAAAAGGAGTCCAAATAATACTACAATTAATAGTACTTAATAATGCGACTGCGTCTCGGTTTAAATCTTGTAATAGTTCGCTTTCAGGACGCATTTGTAATACACCAGGACTGGATCTCAAATAAGCGGTTAAAGTACCATTATTAGGTGCGGAAATATTTATATAACGTTGAACTTTGTCTATTCCTCCTAGTCTTTGAAGATAGTAGCGAGTGATAATTCCTCCCATACTGAAACCGATTAAGTCAATGGTGCGCTCTGGTGCAAATGTACGATCGATATAATCTTTGACTTGGTTAGCTAACTCAACTAGACTATCACTGCCATCATTGGGGCATAAATCCAAACTATGTACTTGCCAACCCCGTTGGGTTAGGTAAGCTGACATTTTGTGAAAAACGCTACTGGTATCAAAGATACCATGTACCAGTAATACCGAGTTGCGATCGCTTTTGGCTTTTCTCATCTTCTATCCCTCAATGTAAGCATTTTTTAACTATGAGTAGAGTGAATGGCTTCGGCATCACCATACCCTAGGAGTAATTTTGCGTAGAGCCTCACACTAAATATTCTAAAGTTGTTGATGATTAGATATCTCTGGAGATAGACAGATTGTTGATTGTAACAAGTAATTTGAGTTGTGATTTGAATGTTTATAGAGCTTATATATCAAATCCGGATAATCGCACACACTTAATTTTTCATGGCAATATTCCTCGCAAACTTTCTGCATTCTGCATTCTGCATTCTGCATTACCTCACCCAAAAGTGTGGTTATTCAACCGGATTTGATATTACTTACCTTGGGCATCAATACCAGAACCGTAGGCTCCAGGAACCTCATTTTTTTGGGTAGGACGGCGCCAAGCTGAGTTGTTTCGCAGTAGCGGGTGAGTTCTCAGACCATCAGAAGTGGTAATTTCCCCTTGGAAGCGTGCAATAGCCTCGAAGTTTTCCGGCAGAAGCAGGTAAGCATCATCTCCATCCCCGTCAACAAATAAACCTAATGTCAGCATCAGTTCACGCAGGCTGCCAAGAATCTTGGGCTCCATTCTGGATTGGCCGTGAGTTAGTTTCTCCAAAGATAAGTAGGTGTCGTTTCCTGACCTATCCCAGAAAACGCCGATGCCGTTGGCATCACCAGTGCCAAAGGTCATGTGGCTTCCCTGATACCAATCATCCCCTGCGCTATCCTCAAACCATCCAATACTCCAGTCCCTGCCGTTACCTAAACTCTGGGTCATAATACCGGTATAGCGGTCATCGCCACTGTCATCCTGAAAAAGGGCAACCCCAAAGTGAGGGGAGCTACCCAGACTGTACCATCCTCCATGATAGTAGTCGTCGCCTGCCTTATCCATGAGAAAGCCCAAGGCATACCAGTAGGCACTGCCCTGGCAGTAAATTTCGCACTCATAGCGATCGCTTCCGCCTCCATCTACTAGCATACCAATGCCCCCAGCCCAACTATGACCGTCGCTATAGTCTCCGCGCCTGCCATAACCTGCTCCTTGGGCAAAATGAATATGATTTTCGGCTCCGAAAGGTCCTCCATTGGGGTTAGTTTCTTCCAAACCGATGTAGCGATCGCTACCAGCACTATCCAACAACAGCCCGAAGCCTTTGGTATAGCCGTAGCCCTGACCATATTTGTAAAGCTCATAGCGATCGTCTCCACCGTTATCTACTAATAGCTCAGTACCAAAGGAGCCACTACCCTGGAGGTTACCGATGCCTTTGTAGGTGTCACTGCCTTCTACATCGTAGAGGATGCCAGTACCGAAGATGCCAGAACCTTGGCTCAGAAACTGGGCTTCGTATCTATCATCGCCCTGCACATCAATCAGTATTCCATAGCCAAAGATACCTGCCCCAAAGGAGGGTTCTGTTGCAGCTGAACTTTGGTAAATGTCATTACCAGATAGATCTATAGTGATACTGATGCCTTGGTTAATATTCCGGGTGGCGGCGCTTCCTTGATAGATATCATCTCCCGCTACGTCCACTAATAACAGATAATCATCAGGGGGATAAACCTGCTCGCCCCCGCCACTGAGAATAATTTTGCCCAGGGGAGTTTCGACGGTGTAGTGGTAACTTCCTGCGATTGAGCTAACTTGCGGGTCACTCAATTGACGCTGAAGCTCTTGGGCTGCTATGGCGCTCAGGGCAGCACCAGCGTTGAGTAGAGGGAAATCCACTTTGTCTAGTAAAGATTCAATCATCAGCACCTGCTCTATGGTAGAAGCTTCTTCCGGTTTATCTTGCTCATCCCAAGTTTGCACGAGATAGTCTACTACCTCAGCATAAGTTCGATCTGCATCCAAACCTAGCTCGGCAAGAGGTTGAAGCAGTCCTAAATCCCTGAAGCGCAAGACCTCGGATACCGACCATAAGAACTGGGCTACAGCATCGCGCAAAGGAGCAGGCAGAGCCTCGTATTCCTCATTCTGGAAACTAGCTGCTGGCTTACCTGTTATTTCCTCTAGGGCGATCGCCAAAGCATCTGAACCATGCTCTTCTACTCGCTTTTTGAATTTTCCTAAGGGATTGCCGATTAGTGCCAGCCTGACACTAGCATCAAGTCTAATGTGAGCACTGGTGGTGATAGCTCCCAGATTATCGTGTTTAGCCAATAAGCGATCGCTGATGATGCGGCTATAGGCGCTGAGCTTCCAAGGATTTTCAAAGAAGACATCCAGCATTTTCAGTCGGTACTTGTCACCACCCCAAATTCCCATATCTGCTCGATCGAGGTATACATCCTCCGGAGTCAATCCCTCCTCGGCTAGAGCTTGTTCAAATAGTTCTCCCTGCTCGGGAAGATAACCAGTGGTTTTGGCACTGGCTGGGGAAGGGGACATGATTAAGAAACTGAGCAACAGGAATAAGAAGGGAACTCTGTGTTGAATTTTGGCAAGTGTTTGGGATTGGTCTAATAACATTTTCCTAATGGTGGCAATGCCTATCCTAAATTAATTATTCTTGAGGGTTTCAATACCATGCTGAGCGAGAACTTATAGTAATTGAGATTTTGTCATCTACACTCAGAGAGGTTGGTAAAATTTAGCTAAAGTTAGGCGTATTTCAACAATTTCATCAGCATTATAGACCAAGATAATCTAGGTTGCCAGTTACAAAATTGCTTTTTTTCACGAACAATTATATAGAACACCAGTTTTAATGGAAAAATTGAGCGCGATCGCATTGAAGAACGCAATCTTTTTGCTAGTCGTCGTGAAAGTCGATGAGGAATACTTGGATGTCGGGGTAAGTCTGTCTGAGAGAATAGGCGATCGCTTCAGCCGTCCCACTATTAAGGTAAAGTTTTGTTAATTTTTGGGGTATAAGTTTTTTGTGAGGCTAGTATTTGAAGTAGAAGTGATTGGCATTGATGGCAAAACTCTCATTCCTATGATAAAGGGGCTAACAAAGGAGCAATTGATCTGGTCAGTGCCTGGGCACTTGTGATATAATCTATTCTGGTCTGAGCAATAAGGATTAACCTTACTAATTAACCCTAAAGCAATCTAAATGACATCTTCCGTAAAATCTTCTGAAATCAGTGACCAAAAGCCAATTGATGTAGGAATTATTATTGCTTTAGAAGAAGAATTTAAAGTACTTCACGAGCAACTTCACGAGCAACTTCCATCTCCTATTTCAATCAAAGACGAACAAACAGGAAACTACGATTATCTTTTTCATTGGTCAGTCCCTAATACTTCTTCTTCTTATAGTTGCGCAGCCACTTTTTTCGGAGATATGGGACCGAGCAAAGCAGCATTGGCTTGTGAGAGATTCCTCAATCGTCGCCAACCCAAAACTATAGTTATGCTCGGAATTGCAGGTGGATTAAATACAGATGTCAAACTGGGAGATATAGTCCTGATGACAGGTGTCAATCTGTATTTAGAGCGAGCTAAAGCAGTTGACGGACAAGAAGAAACATTTGAAATTAAGCCAGGTGGTGATTTTTATCGATGTAGCGACGATTTAGTTCAAGCTTCTTCAAATCTAAAATTTGCGCATTCAAATTTATATCAGCGATGGCAAGCAGATAGTCATTATCTTTTGGAGAAACTTATTCCCAAAGAGAGGCTAGATCAATTACTCAATGTAGATTGGGTAAGAAAAGAACCAATTATTGTTAAAGGTTCTGTTGCTTCAGGACCAGTAGTTGGCGCATCAGAGCAATTTACTAACTGGCTGAAAAAAACAGCAAGAAACTATCTGGCTTTAGAGATGGAAGCGGGGGGACTACTCTCGGCTGTTTATAGCCAAGCTGACCCTAAGAAGACTTTAATTTTGCGCGGGATTTCCGATTTTGGCGATCGCCGAAAGCAGGAGTTAGACCAAATTGGTAAAGGTGGCATCCGCCGTTACGCGATGAACAATGCCACCCGCTTACTCTGGAAGCTTCTCGAAGCTCAAGTTTTACCGAGGTCACTAGAAGAAAAAAAGTCATAATCCCTCCGGCTAGTAAAACTAAGGCTGAGGGGTCAGAACAGGACACAGAATTAATTAATACTCTAATAACTATAATTGCTCCTATCAATTTAGATAAAGTTATCAAAGCCTATCGATTGTGTTTGCCAGAAGGTCGTCCTCCCAGGGGCTACGAAACTCAGGAAACTTTAGTGCGACGGCTGGAAGATATGCCGGAAGGAGTAGATGGACTGAAGCCACTTGTGTGCTTTGTCAGCCTTTTGAGCAAGGATCGATCTTTAACTTCAGATCAGCAGGAAGCTCTAAAAGTGTGGACAAAACATAAGGGACTATCACCTGAAATGTCAAGCATTGAGCAGGAACAAGTACAACCCGATAAGGTAGAAACCTGTTTGATGGTGAAAGTAAAGCACCGTGCTGTTAACGATCCTTCCCAAGGCTACCTTCTCAGTGCCGCACTTGTCATCGATCCAAACCCTTTTGAGCGAAAGGTGAAGCTGATAGAAACTCCAATTGAAAAAGTTACTCGCTCAATTAAACCTAATGCTCCAGAGGATTTTGAAGACAAAATGGAGGCAGTTCTGCAGGAGTTATTCAAAATCTGTGGAGCTGAACATAAAGTTGCTCTTAATGACCTAACAGTTCAGTTATTTCTGCCGAAAGAATTCATGAGTTTGCCGATTGAACATTGGCAGCTTCCTAAAGGAAAGCAATGTTGTGGACAACGATGTAAGGCAGTTTTAGTGCGTTCCTCTGAACGTTATTCTTTGGATTATGATTGGTCAGAGGGTGATTGGAAAAACTACTGGGATCGTTTTTTAGATTCCCCAGAAGCGAAGTGTGCTGATACCTTACCAATTTTAAATCCGGCGACAGGAAATACATACATTCAATCCCATGAACCAAAAGTTCTTGGTTGTCGATTTGTTGAACATCATCAGCAAGAAAAGCAAAAAGATTTTTGGGAAGATGTATTGCTTCAAGGCTTACCGATTGCCTTTTGGATACGTCGTCTAGGGATGACTCCAGAAGAAGTTACGGAGAAAGCGATGGAGTTGGAGGCATCTGAGATGGAAAATTGTTCTATTGCTAAGCTGCCAGAATCTCTGATGAAAAAACGTCAGAACCTTTTACGCGATCTCTTGCCTAATCGCTCTAAAAGTGAGCCTGCACTCTCTCAGAAAGAGCAATTAAAGAAAGAGCGATTGAAAAAAGCTCCCTTTTGTTTGTTATGGGACAACCCATTTCGTCCTTTTCCCACAATTGATTACCAGAGTGAATAGCAATGCCAAAATCTAAGGAAAAAAACTGGAAAATTTATCAGGGTAATGGTGAATCGAGAAAATTAAGCAAAGATGATTTGCCTACGGCTCCTAGTTGGCGGCAGTTTCGGGATGATCCGGCGGGAGCAGCCGAACAGCAGCAGCTTAAAGGGAAACACTTTCAGTCGCCCCCTATTGCAGTGGAGATGGTCAATGCAGCGCTTTCTTTGCGGCGACCATTACTGATTACGGGGAATCCAGGGACGGGAAAATCCTCTTTAGCTTATGCAGTAGCCTACGAATTGGGATTGGGAAGTGTCTTGAAGTGGGCGATTACGACCCGAACGACCCTCAAGGATGGTCTGTATAGCTATGATGCGATCGCCCGCCTACAGGATGCCCAGGCAAGTGGGCGAGATAATCGTCAGGAGACAGGCAATTACATCACTTTAGGTCCCTTGGGAACCGCTTTTTTGCCCGCTGACTTACCCAGAGTGTTGCTGATTGATGAAGTTGACAAAAGTGATATTGACCTCCCCAACGATTTGCTGAATTTGTTTGAGGATGGAGAGTTTCCCATTCCAGAGTTGCAGCGGCTGGAACTTTCACCTGTCAAGGTTCGTACAGTTGACCGAGAAGAAGGTAAGCAGTGTAAGGTTAATGTGTTCGATGGGGTTGTCCGCTGTCGGGCTTTCCCCCTGGTAATCATGACCAGTAATGGCGAGCGAGATTTTCCGCCGCCTTTTTTGCGTCGCTGCCTGCGGTTTAGAATGCCCAATCCCAGCCCCAAGGAACTTCAGGGGATTGTGGAAAAGCATTTGGGGAAAGAGGCATCACAACAAGCCAATCAGCTAATTGATTGGTTCTACAACCAGATTGAAGGCGGGGGAACCTTGGCAACCGATCAGTTGCTGAATGCGATTCATCTACGAACTCAGGAAAATATCAGCCCCGATTCTTCGCCGAAGAAATCCGATCAGGAGCTGACATTGACCGAGCTAGAGAAGCGTTTGTTGAAAGATTTGAATAGCCCCGAAGATATATGACTTTGCCATCTGATTTGCCTTATCCTATCGCCAATCTCAAAGAGCTTTTAAGTGAGCGTGTAGGGCTCGATCTCAGTCCAATCGAGTTGGCAGAGGTTCTCTGGCTGGCTTTGCAGAAAGGTGAAGTCGTCAAGGGTGAGCGGCAGTCTCCCCAGGTGACCCAACCACCACCGACAAAAGGGGGAAAAGAATCACTTTCACCCCCGACTCTATCAAAAACCTCCAACGAAGCGACAGTGGTATCAGAGCCGCCCAAACCGAGTGGGCAAGGTCGGGAAAAAATTCAAACAGAAGGGACTGCTCTGCCAGTTAATATCCCAGAAGCCTTTGCCCTACGAAATCGCCGGGAGATTAGTCGCTCTCTGCGTTCTCTGATGAGGAAAGTCCCCTCGAAACTGAGGTGGGTGATGGACGAGGAAGCGACAACAGCGCAAATTGCTGAGACGCACACCTGGAGTCCAGTGGTTGTGCCAGAGCCTGAGCGCTGGTTGGAGTTGGCGATTGTGGTGGAAGTAACAAATCTCTTCGAGGTATGGCGAGAGACGATCGCCGAGCTTTGCCATGTGATGGAGCGACAGGGAGCATTTCGAGATGTGCGAACTTGGCAGCTGAAACTGAATGAAAAGGACAAGCTGGAGCTATTTTTACAGACAGCATCAGGGCTGAAAGGCAGTGCTCGCCGCCCCACAGAATTAAAAGATCCTGGCGGGAGGCGGATGGTTTTGCTGCTCAGTGATTGTACATCTAAAGCTTGGCGCTCAGGCAAAATTTTAAAATTATTAGCATTGTGGTCACGAACAAATCCGGTAACGATCGCGCAACTCCTGCCCGAAGACTATTGGGACCGTACTGCTTTAGATTCAGGTTATCCGGTAGCGTTGAGCTCGCGTAAACCGGGGGCATTGAGTCGGGATTGGGACGTAGAAGGTCTCTCCCCAAGACAGCGGCGGCGTTGGCCAGAAGGATTGAAGTTTCCCGTGATGACAATACAACCAGTGGCCATCGGGGAATGGGCAAAAGCGATCGCTGCCATTGGGAAGAAACAGACTACTGGTGTTATGCTGGCTGTACAGGCTTTTCCCTCAAGAGAGGCAGTGAGTGCGACCCAAACCCTAAACGCAAAACAGTTAGTGCGGCAGTTTCGGGCAACAGCTTCGGATAGAGCACAGGAGTTGGCGGATAGAATGGCAGTGCTGCCTGTAAATTGGTCAGTGATTCGGCTGGTGCAAAAAAACTGGCAGCAGGAGGGGGTAGACCCCTTACAAGAAACGGAGGCGCTGCCCTTAGCAGAGATTTTTCTCAGTGGCTTATTGCGTCCCGAGCCGAGGGGCGCAGGGCTAGATCAAAAACAGGGGGCAGCGCAGCAGTATGATTTTGTGACAGGAGTGCGGGATGTGCTCCTGGGAGCGATTCCTATTTCTGAAGCACGGGAGGTGGGGGAAGAGGTCACAAAGGAAATTTTTAGGCAGTTGCCACCAGAGGTGCAGGAGCGAGTCGCAGCAGATATTGAGCAGCGTTATGGGGAGTCGCCGAGTTATTTTGAGGCGTTTTTGATTCCCGATTTGCCCTGGGGCGACGAGGCTCAGGCCGAAATTTTCCCGTTTGCAAGGGTAGCGGGTAAGGTATTGCGACGATGGGGTGGGGAGTATGCCGCACTAGCAGAGGAGTTGGAATGCAGCAGGAAAAAGCCTCAAGAAAATTTATATGTGTCTGCCTGGCTGGACTTCCGGGAGTTTTTTAATGCCTGTAATCCTACTAAAACCATAAACTACGCCGATCCTAGAGAACGCCAATACTACGTTGACTTTTCCTCGGTGCGGGGAGGCAAATTAATCGAGCAAATGGCGCGGCATATTAAGCTTTCTCGGGAGGCCACTTGCCAGTTATTTACTGGTTACATTGGTTGTGGAAAATCTACGGAATTACTGCGACTCAAAGCTGAGTTGGAACAGCAACTGTTTCACGTCGTTTACTTTAAAGCAGAAGAAGAAGTGGATATTCTGGATGTAGAGGTTAGTGATATTCCTAGTTCTAACGGATTTTGTTGAATTATGAATGTAACATAGTCTGACTTCTTGAGTTAGAATGGGGCTGAACACTTCGATAACCATTCAGAGAACCCGCCAGCA